>JAESGV010001315.1_pt1 | contig 10422 bp, 7 predicted proteins | sample 9269781 | NCBI WGS metagenome assembly JAESGV01 (sample SAMN15741586, study PRJNA653496) | algae metagenome | isolation source: Tildeniella torsiva UHER 1998/13D and co-occurring heterotrophs from... | place: Slovakia: Slovak Paradise National Park, Hrabusice, Kosice Region | collected 2000-01-01
GACTCTATTTCTTCAGGTGGATTCACAGGTGTTGGTGTGGCAACCGAGGAATGTATAAACGAAGCTAACACAAAAAAGGCTCCATTTGATATGCCTGGATATATTGGACAGTACTTTGTTAATACGCAAAAAACTACATTGTGTAACGTAGGTTATTTTGAAAACGGATACCAAAGCTCTAACTCAGTTGGATGTGGCACAAATACATTTGTTGCTGGCTATGCTACTGGTGATGTGATCAAAATGGAAGTAAATATGGACAGCAAGGTTTCTGATTGTCCACGAATTGGTTTTGTCAAATTTTTCAAGAACGGCACGCAAGTAGGAGTTACGTACTATGGAATACGAGAGCATTGGCAAAAACTGCACTGTGTACTTAATCTGGAAAATGGAAATTCAAAGAAAATTCAAGTTTCTGTAAGACGTGTAGACCAAGTAGAAGAATAAAAACTGTAATTGTAGTGCGGATTAATATTCTGGAACTGTCTTTGCCCTCCGTGAATGTCCATTATGGTTGTCCGTGAAATTATCGAAGAGACACTTTCGATTTACTTAAAGTCCCACGTTCTAGCTAGCGCTAGCAAGGCTACTATAAAAGCGCAGGTCAAGACAGGATTATTATCATAAACAAAACATGCAAATCGTTCGTATTACCTGTGTTTTCCTCTTCGCAATGCTATTGGCCTTTGCCATGTGCGACTCCCTAGCTGAACGAGTTAGCCAAGTTTCAAGACCACCAAGACCAACAGGATCTAGACCACCAAGACCTACTGGCACTAGACCTCCACGCCCATCAGGAGAACCAAGACCTCCACGCCCAACTGGTTCCAGACCATCCGATGAGCCACGCCCACCACGCCCATCTGGTGAATCAAGACCACCAAAACCAACTGGTTCTAGACCACCAAAACCAACTCAAAACTAAACGAGTAAGGTGTCACGAAATGTTTGGTACATGATTGTACTTTATAAATCCACTTTGATGTTTAATGTGTTATCACATCTATGTCGTCATAGGAGCTTTTGTATGAAACGGGCATATCTATGCTCTTCGCTTTGATTCGTAGCCTTCGAATTCTATGTTCATTTGTGTACATTCCTGTCGCAGCAGCAAATCCACAAATGAAGGTTTTTGGAGTAACACCTCCTACATACATTTTTGCTCCAATGTTTACGTTTTCTATAACTTTGTGAGTGTGGTGTGTAAATGTTCCTGGATCTAAAGTAACAGAAATTGTTTTTGGATCTCCTGGCGTAGATCCTAAATCAAGAAGAATTGATACCTTCTTCCATGAGGGACCGTCTAAAGGATGTATGCATTTCTGTTGCGTTAATATCTTGTAATGAGGTGCTTGTCCTCGCACAGTAACATTGTTTCTGCCGCTAGGACCGCCTACAGTTAGAACAACATTTTAACGTACCACCCGAAAAGTTTCCGTATAAATCAAATCCAATGCCAAGGTAGGCAAAAGGCAATCCACGATAGAATAAATGACCACCTTTATCTCCCATTGTTTTTCTGTCCCACAGGTCTGCGTCCGCAATAAAAAAGCACAAACCATCTGCGCCAGGCTCCATACGATTATTACTTGGGTTGTGCATTTTATATTCAAATTCCACTTCTACTAGTTTATAATTGAAGAGGTGTTGATATATCGCTGCTCCTCCTTGAGAGCATTTTGCTTGAGTTAACTGCACAGTGTCTTCACACTCTACAGCATTACCCATGAGGTGCCACTTGCGTTTCATTGTGTCACTTTTCACCGAACTGCCTTACAACAACTGCTTGGTGATGTCATCTGCATTGCTGAATGTATTTGCAGGCGCCAAAAAGCTTCGTTACAAGCAACATACATGGAGAGCAATGATGACACTTTGTTTTACAGCAACCTTAGCAATGTAAGGCAAAGAAGAGAACAAAACTCCGAGTCTACTTCAGATAGATATCAGTCTTCCCCTTACCAGCGTCATAATCGATATTATCAAACTAGCCCAGCTAGCAGAACAAAAAGAAATTTGATTGAAAGCTTGGACAATGTTTCAGAATCTCACGACGAATTGCACTTTTCGATGTTGAGAGATGGGTCTCCTCAACGTGAAACCCAATCATATATTCAATCGAATTATGTTGCAGATCGTAGAGTACCAAATGTTTATGACAGCTTGGTTAAGTCAATACAAAATGAAAGATCAAGTGTAATGAGCCCTACTCTTGATGATTCAAAACTATTTCACGTTGTCGTACGCATAAGACCCACAGGGAAGAGCGGAATCTTATCCAATGAAGAAGGAGCTAAGGTAATTGATTTAGGACCCGATATGAAGACGTTGATTGTTGGAAAGAACCTCCACAAACACAACTCAGAAACATATCCATCTTATCAGTTCACTTTTGACCGTGTTTTTGATGAGTTCACAAATCAAAATTTACTGTATCAGAAATGCGTTTCACCTATGACTAGAGCAGTAATGAGAGGAGTAAACTGTTCGGTATTTGCCTATGGACAAACAAGATCCGGAAAGTCGTACACATTGGAAGGACTAGAGCAAGAAAGAAGAGGGCTTATTCAGAGGGCAGTTGATGAAATCTTCAAACATATAAAATTGTTGAAATCAAGATCAACAACAGTTGACAGGATAGTGGTAAAAGCTTCTTACCTGCAAATTTACAACGATGTTGTGTCAGATTTGTTGACATTCAACGCACACAACCTAAAAGTTTTGGACGAGAAAGACAAACCAGTACATGTCGTAGGACTCAAACACAAAATTATCCAGGAACCTGGAGATATACAAAGCATACTATGTGCCGCGAAAAATAACAGAAATGTAGCAGTTGGTAACAAACCACCAGACCTCCACGCAAGAAGTCACACAATTCTCACAATTTACGTGGAGCAGTACAAACAAATTGTAGAACCAGACGAAGAGTTAAGACGAAACAAAACATCACAATATAACGTATTACGCGGTAAAATCAATTTTGTAGAGTTGGCAGGATCGGAAAAAGCGAGAGATTTAAATCAGCTGTTTGCAAATTCTGGTCTAGCAGCAGGAGGTTCTAAAATTATTGACGACGGAGTAAAAATAACAAAGTCGTTCAACGCTTTGGCGACAGTTGTCGCATTTTTGAGTAGAACAGGAAAGCACGTGCCATACTGAGATTCAAAGCTAACGCATATTCTTCGAGATAGTTTGCACTCACTCGCGTTGTCGCTGTTCGTCACAACGCTGTACCCACTGGGTGAGAATTACCAAGAAACTCTTGCCACTAGTAAATTCGCATCAAGGATTAGACAAAGCGCAGGGTTCTTATCTCCTACTGATGGTCGAACAAGTAACACTAGCAGTCTCAATCGAACTATTAGACAAAATGAAGAACAGCAATTGATTCGACCTCGTAGTGCAGGAGCATCAGTTCTGAAAAGAACACAAGAGGAGAACAGTATGCGACAATCACGACATTTGAATCGGTCCTTGGAAGGTACCGATCAAGAACAATCAGAAACAGAGAAACTAAGAAGTGAAGTGTTACACTTGAAAAAGGAGAGACATAAACTATTAAGTGAGCGCAGGTTACTAGATTTACTACAACCAGATGATACTTCTGAAGTAGAATCGTTACGCAAAGAATTATCAAAAATGAAAAAAGAACGCAATAAATTGTTGCAAGAGAAGACTACATTAGAAGTTTTGAATCCTGAAAGTAATGAAGAAGTTGATCATTTGCAAAAAGAGTTGGAAAAAGTGAAAAAGGAAAAGAGTAAATTGGCTCACGAGAAAAAAGCATTGGAGTCGAGTATTTTGGAATCAAGCTCAATTACAAGTGTAGATAAGCATAACACATCGTTACAAGAACGAAAATTGAAAATGGAGGTTGATGACACGAAGCGACATTTGCATGAGGCGACCAGTACGAAAAAGAAATTGGAAAGTGAGATTTCATTGTTGAAAAACCAGTTTGCCAATAGTGAACATGACAAGAATGAGTACCATGCACGACTATTGGATGCCAATTTACAAATATCCGAGCTAATCAGTTTGAATACTCAACTACGAAGTAAACTATTAATAGCAGAAAGAAGCATAGAAAGAACAGATTTAGAATTTAGTCAATCCAAGTTGAACTTATCAGATGTAAGCTCACTTTGCGATTTGGATGCAAGTACACATGACATCGAGTTACTGAAATCACTTTCAAAACTAAAAGAGTAAAACAATCAAGTAGAAGAGGAGAGGAATCAGTTACAAAGTTATGTTCAGAATTTGAATTTTCAATTGGAAGAAAGTAGAAAAGCAACACTAGACATTTCTCAAAAATATCGAGACGAACAAGTAGAACACATTCTATCACTAGAAAAACAGGTTAGAGATTTGAAAAATCAATTAGAAAATTGTATGCAACAACTACGTGAGCCAGACTCTCGTGTTTCACTTTTAGAGGGTCAAGTAAAACATTTGACAGTACAATTAGAAGAAGCAAGAGGCGTCAAAGAATTACATAATATGCAACGTATAGAGGAATTAAAAACGCAAGTGACAGAGTTGAGTCGTCAACTCGATGTCAAGTTGGATCAATCTTCAGCAATAGCTCAAGTAACAACAGTAACTACAGAATCAAGTCAAACTAGAGTTGAGTCAGAACGGCTACGAAGTCAAGTCAAAGATTTACAGAAACAATTGAAAGAAAGCCAAAAGAAAAGAGAATCACCTGCAAAAGTTGTAGAAGTTAGCTCTGACAGCGATGACCAAGTAACAATGCTCGTAAGAGAGTTGGAACTCGAAAGAAAGAAAGTTGAACGTTTACAAGCTAACTCAAAGCAAATTATACATCTGCAAGAACAAGTACGATCATTAAAACACGAACTAGAACAAGCCAAACAAACTAAACCTGTAACACAACACGATGAAGTAAAACATGAAAATACAAAACTACATGAACAAATCTGCACACTAACAAGCGAGTTGGAACGTACAAAACTAGAATTAAAAAGAAGGCTAAAATCTATACCTCCTTCTTCAAGACGCAGCCTTCAACCTGATCTGTCACTAGAAGTCAAATCACTACAAGAAAAGCTAAGAATAATCACAGAAGAGCGTGATAACATGAAAACAAACCTTGATGGTGCACTGGAACAAGTAACACGGATAACGTTCGAGCGAGATGACATTACTAAACAATTACTGAGCAAAACTGTGCAAGAAGAAAGCTTACCTCGAGTACAAAAGATTTTTGCCGAGAAAGCAAAACTAGAAAAAGAGTTAAACACGATGAGGAAATAATTACAAGAGAGTTTTAAAGAGAATCAACAACTTCGCATAGAACTTTCGAATTTGTGCAAGATGATGCAACAATTACGAGCTGATAACTAAGAAATTGATGAAGAACTTGGCCTTGCGACAACTGAACTACAAACGAGTCAAGATGAACTAAATAATATCAACATTGAGAATGCATCGTTACAGGATATTATTACACAACTAGAAAGTGAAAAAGAAGAAGTGTTAGAAAATAATAAGGAAAGTATAAAACAGGCACAAGACATTATCGAACAACTTAAAGATGCGTTACGGACGATGGAAGAACAACTTGTTGAAAAGTCAGATGCACTGAAACAAGCAGAGTACAAACTCAAACTATTGGAGGACAACTTGAGAGAAGCCAATTCAATACTTGACGAAGAACGTGCTTGTACTCAAATCGATGTACAATCTCTTCAAAAAGAAGTTGCAAAATACAAACAAGAATGTGACATCGAAGTAGAGAGATTATATGATCAACACCAACAAGAGTTGAAAGAACTACACGACAGAAGTGTTATCGAACTCAAAAAAGTTGGTGAAGCAAGTAATAAAGAAAGTGCCAATCACAAACGAGAAATGAGCAACTTGAATGAAAAGTACAGAGAAGAGATTAATTGTATTGGAAGTGCAATCAAACAGCAACAACAAGATATGAAAAACCTACGAAAGCAACACATCAAAGAGCTTAATCGAGTACGAGGCGAACTTAGTAGAGATTTGAACATGACCATTGAAGAATCAACACAAGAAATTGATAGTCTAAAAGAAGACCACCAAGCAGAGATTAATCGATTGAAACACAAGTATGAACAACTACAGGCAGAAGAATTGAGTAAACTACGACTAAAACATAACAACGATTTGGCACAAGTTAGAAGTAAATGCAAACTTGACAAAGTTGCAGAAATTGGAGTGTTACAACAAGAACATTCTCAAGAGTTGAATAAGCTGAAACAAGAGTTACAACATCAACATCAAGTGGATACTAATCAACTCAAAAGTGAAAAGATATCAGAACTAGAACGGTTAAGAGATGAGCACAAGACTCAACTAGATTCGATTACATTCGCATTGAATGATGCTAGGAAAGATAAAGAAGCAGTACTATTGCAGTTATCAGACATACGAACAACACTAATGCAACTTCGACAGTTGAGTAATGACTCACTACAAGCTCTGCAAATGTCGTTGAGTCTATCAAAAACAACTACACAGTCATCACCATCAAAACTCAACTCGTCGTTATCTCTAACTATGAACCAGTCATTTTCAGGAAGCGTCATCGCAGAAATAGCAGATCAAATCCTATTTAATTCGCAAAATATTTATGCCAAATCCAAAGCAATAATGAACCACATGGAAGATTTTAATGAACAATTGAATAGTATCACCAGAGAACGAGATCGTTTACAATCTGTCTGTCGAAAACGAGAAAAACAAGTTCAAGGACTAGAATCGAAACTGGATGCAATATCAAGAGAGTTGGAAATTGCCAGAGATGAAAAACATCACATCAAAAGAAAAGTACTCGATCGCGATGCACAACTACAACGAATACGATTCAAACAAGAAACATTGCAATTTGAGGCAGACAAAATGAAAACTTAATTAGAAAGAAGTAAACTGGCAAGAGAATCATTAAAGCAAGAAATTCTAGATACAAATACAAGACTATCAAAGATTCAACAAAAAGCAGCACAAAATCTATTCGAGTTGGAAAGATCAACAAAAGAGTTGCGACTAGTCACCAATGAACGAGATGGACTTGTGAAACAATTACATCAAACTCAACAAAATTTAACAGACACTGCGAATCGTCTAGATACTGTTCAAACATCGTTAAAGAGCGTGCAACTTGAATTAGATTGTTTAATAGAAGAAAGAAATCAATTACTAGTACGCATACAAATGATGGAAGAATCTGCACGACTGGCAGCAATTCACTTGAACGAAAAAGAAATTTTGTTAAACAAAGCGCAACATGAAATTGCAGAATTAAACAAAGAGAATGAATACATGACGAGTCAAGTACGCGATACACAAATTCATTTGGAACAATCAAAAGAAGAAGCAAAAATGTATCAAACAAGAGCAAATGAACTTGATGTCGAGTTGCAAAAATTAATCACAGAACTAGAGGCCGTTACCAACGAGAGTCAAGCAAGAATTGATGAATTTAAACTCAAAAAACAAGGTTATGAACAAGAAAAAAAGGAACTCGTACATGATTTGGAACAAGCCAGAAACGCTATCAATGCAAGCGCAGAAGAGTTACAAACGCTACAATCGATCATTGAAACTCAGAGAAGTGAACAACATGCTCTCAAGGAAGAATTTGCTCGAGTGAAACGTGATTATGAACAAATTACATTAGAAGAGCAAGAAGGTACCACAGAGAATAACTTACTACGGAAAACATTACAACTCAAGGAACAAGCACTACGTGAACATGAATCACAACTTGATTTATTAAGTTCAAACATGGAACATTTTGAGAATCTAAAATCAAGATTTGATGGTGAGATTAATCAACTCAAGAGTCAATTAGATAATCAAACCATGTTACTAGAGAGGTGTAACAAAGAGTGTGCGAGAATGGAAAGTGATTTGAGTCGATATAGAAGAGATTTGATTAATCAAGAAGAAAAGTGTAGACAATTAGAAGAGCAATTAGCGAATGCGACACCAAAACAACGTAGTGGATCGATAAAATCAACACAAGAGTTGACAAATATGAAAATGGCACTATCAGAAGCACGAGATGAAAATGCTCAATTAACAGTAGAATGTGAGGAACTTCAAGCCAAAGTAACAGCATACGAGAATTTACAATCACAAGAAATATCAAGTGGTCGTAAAAGTCGTAGTCTAGAATTAGAACAAGCTCGTGCTCAAATTGAACAACTCATGAAAGAAAAGAAAAGACTAAAAGATGATTTAGATTTGATGGGAAGTGAACTTCAATCAATTGACGATGACAAACAAGAAGCATTAGCCACGCTACATCGAACTGAAAAAGAACTTGACCGACTCAAGAAGCGATAAATTTTATTAAATTGATTATTTATGTTACAGCTTGTAAATAGGGTTTAATGGATTTGTTGCTCGTTTTGTGTTTTGGTGGAAGGTACTGTATTTTTGTGTTGACGCTGTTCCTGCAATGTCTTGAGTGTAGTTTATGTTTCTATACTGTCTACGTTGAACTGGAAAACTTGGTGGTACATGATGTGCAATAGATTGTTTCATATTGTCAATGTCGTCTGTTCTAAGTGAAAACAAGGGTCTATCCGTTCTCGTTTCAGGTAGCTTCCGTGGATGATTATCTTTCATTTGTCCAATTTCCCAATTCGTATCTTGTGATCGCTGCATTGGAGGAGTGTCATAATTATAACGTGGTGAAAGTGGATCTGTTGTTCGCTTAGATCTGAATACCATATCGTTGTTAATATCTTTAACGTTCAACTGTTGATGAGGTTTGTTAGGAACATATGGAGCACTCTTTTTCCCAGAAACGTCCAAATAATCAATATTGTTCCTAGTAGAAAAATCTTGACGAAGTTCTTTCAAGTTAATGTCATGAGTTACATTGGTTTCTCTAATTAGCTCTTTAGGAGTATGCGGTTTCAACTCGACACTAGCTAGCGCGTATTGTGGATTCAACGGATTAACTACTCGATTTGTTCTCATTTGACGACAAAGTGGCTTTGACCATTCTATATCGTCATTTCTTAGATGTCTATCATTTGGCTTGTTTGTTTCTTTTGGAATGAGGACTTGAGGTTGAGCTCCGTAAATATCATGTGTCTGGTGGTGGTTTCTATTTTCTGTATTTAGTTTTCGTTCTCTTCGCTCGCGAGTAGTTGAAGCTTGAGCGCCGATAATATCCATTGTATTTAGCTTGTTGTACGGCGAAGATGACACATTTCTGTTCAAGCTGTTAGCTGATGGTGCTCGGTCAATTGTCTTCATTGACATTGTCTCCCACTGTCCTACTGCTGTCATCTTGTTGTAGTTGATTTTTCAAGTTGGCCGCTGAAATATTACAATCTCGTAACTTTGATTTTCCAAGACTTGCATGTACTAAGTAGAAACTATAGCTTTACGAACGAAATCTTGTGCTGAATAGCTAGCTTTAAAAGTTAATGAACAAACCAAATAAAGTGGTGCAGGAAATGAAGCTGAGACCAAGAAGCCAAAACACGGAATACAGAGAACATGTACTCGCCTATCACATGATAAGATTCATGAACATACGATATAGACCGAACAAAACGAAAACAAAGAGAAAGCTAGACTCTACGGAATGTCACTGTTTTGATTCTGTTGGATACAACGACGAAACACTGTCTCCAATTACGCCTGTACCCCAAGTAAGCACTTCACAATTTGATACAACATCAACTGCGCCTGACACATACGATTCACCAAAAACTCCATTACGGACAAAGCCAGTATTCGTATTTGAATCGCCACCAGCATCGATTAAGACGTTGTCAACGCGCAAGAAAGAAAGACTCGCTCGTGTTAAACAGGTCAAGTATTATTTGGCAAACCAATTACGTGTCGTTACAAGCAACTATGCATCAGATACACCCACTGACTTACCACTGAATCTAGTTTTTTTCATGTACCATTTATCATGGCCCGTGACTGTATGTAAGTATTATTTCTAACTTTTAACATGTAAGACGATAGTGCAGCATTTGAGCTCGAAAATATTATGTTTTCCAAGTCAGTCAAGCTACCAAATCTCAATTATCGTGATGAAGATGTAATATGTTTTGGTACTGCAGGAAATAACTATATTTTTTCCACCATAACCGAGTGCGAACAAGAATACAACAAAAATACACCAGTTACACGTACACCACCAATGGTTTCGAAAAGAAGAAGCACTGAACTAGGATATGACGATTTTGATTTTGATTTTTCCATTTACATTTGTCACGAGTACAAGAAAAACTCATTACGAGGTCCCTTTTCGCTGTACAATCTAATAACATCAATGCATGAAAGATCTTAAATATTTATTGGTTCCGTTGAATGCCTCTGAAAAGTTCCTCCATTACACTCTTGTTACCACCTTGTGTTACACGTCCTTGTTGTTGCCCTGATGTT
>JAESGV010001316.1_pt1 | contig 10421 bp, 9 predicted proteins | sample 9269781 | NCBI WGS metagenome assembly JAESGV01 (sample SAMN15741586, study PRJNA653496) | algae metagenome | isolation source: Tildeniella torsiva UHER 1998/13D and co-occurring heterotrophs from... | place: Slovakia: Slovak Paradise National Park, Hrabusice, Kosice Region | collected 2000-01-01
TTTGCGCATGTCAAACCAAATGCCGTCACTACGGATCATATTAGACTAAAAGATCTTCTTACAGATCATTTCTTGTTTCCTTAATTGATATGACGTCAGGCAATCCCGGCAACGAACTTGAAGCAGGGATAAGATACGGCGAGCGCGCAATCCCCGCACGTACCGCAAACCTACCGTCGCCCAAGACTCCGCCCGGATCAAAGCCGCGTTTGCGCGAGATCCGGGCAAGAAGATGAAGAATATCGGAGCTTTCAGCATCGCGGCGACCGAAGGGCGCGAAAGCGGGAATTCTCGTCACGTCAGGGCCGGGAAAAGCGAAGCCGCAGGAGCCTGAGCATAGCGACCCGCAAGGGTCAGGCGGGACCGACGTCCCCGGGCCATGGCGTTCCGCATGAAGGGGCAACGAGCTCGCTGGGCTCAGTCGCACATCTCGCCGCCCTCACCTGCCCGGCCGCCCCAGTGTCCTGGCAATATCAATGATGTCATCGCGTGCCGCCGTCGGATCATCCTTGCTCCAGGCGACACCCAGCCCGATCTTAAGATCAATGCCCGTCACCTTCTTCAACACAACGCCCCTGCCCGGCAGCTCTGCCGTCCATTCCGGCGCAAAGCCGACACCAAGGCCTGACGATACGAGCGAGATCAGCGAGAAGGTGTCGTCACAGGTATAGGCGACATTGTCATTCAGCCCGTGCTCCGTGAAGGTTTCGGAGAAATAGCGCTCCGTGTAGGAGAGGTTCTGCCGCTTGAATGCGATGATCTTCTGCTCCCGCAGATCCTCGATAGTCACTTCATTCTTCAGCGCCAACGGATTGTCAGTCGGCACAGCGAGCAGATAGCGCTCATGGGCAATCGAGAAGAACCGCAGGGACCCGATGTTCTCGACGGGACGAATGAAGCCAAGATTGAGCTTCCCGCATTCCAGCTGGCGGATGATGTCCGACGTCGAGCCATTCGACACATGCAGGCGGATATCGGGAAACTTCCGTCCGATCCGCGCGAGGAATGCCGGCAGCACACCCGTCGTTGCCGGATAGATCGTACCGATCCTGATCTCGCGCATTGTTCTGCCTCCAGCCGCTCGTGCCATCTCCGCTGAGAGATCCAGCTCCCCGAGCATACGTACACAGCGATCGTAGAACACCTCCCCTGCCCGTGTCAGTTCGACCTTGCGCGTCGAGCGCGTCAACAGTTGCACGCCAAGCCCCTTCTCCAAGGCCTGGACCTGCGTGCTCAATGCCGGCTGGGCGATGTTCACCCGCATGGCGGCACGGCCGAAGTGCAGTTCCTCGGCAACCGCGACAAAGTATGAAAGCTGGCGGAGTTCCATGACAGTTTCGATCCTGCGGCTATGGGCCAGGAATGCAAATGCGTGGCTGCTCCGAGGGCGCATTTGTTGAACCAATAATGATTACAGTGTATCTATAAGGACAGAGGATAATTGTCAATACGCTGTATCGAAATACATATGAGGTATCTGTGACCCCGGGTCAAGCTAGAGCCGCTCGTGCCATTTTAAAGCTAGGCGTCAGAGAAGTCGCTGCGCTCGCAAAGGTCACCGCAAACACCGTCAGCAGGTTGGAACAGGACGAAGCGGGGCCACGTGGCCCACAGCCAATTACAGTTGATGCAGTCAAACGCGTTTATGAGGAAAGAGGCATAATATTCTTGGACGCTGGCGCAACGCCAGGTGGCGGACCAGGCGTGCGGCTGAAAGCCTGACGGCTGAGAAGCAAAGACGGAGAGTTGGCGATCGACTTTGCGCCGCCTTGCTGACACCTCACCGTACTTTGCGGCGTGCTCAAGGACTAATCGCGGTGACACAAAGGACGGCGCGATGCAGCCCAGACCACCTTATATCTCTGAATCTATCGCTTATTTGAGAATTTCGCGCCATAAGCATAATTATGGAACCCGACTAAGGCCAGTTGCTCGCTTGCGGCCCCGCGACGAAACCCCCAAATACTGTTAGACGGGGCATGGAATGGTACGGCGGAAATCGCTTAGCTAGGGTGGCCCACGTGAGCGCCGCGTTCAATGCACCCGGCTGTTAGGATTGTGGCCGCGATCAAGTGGCCGGTACCGGGAGCGGTTCAGAGTAGCTGTATCCATATGTTTCAGAGTGACGTGATCTGAACCACGCTTACTTCATATCTGTAAATCCTGCCATCGAGGTTCAACACCGCAACTCTAATTGCTTGGGCTAGGGCGATCGCGGCCTCTGCGTCGGCGTCGGCCAAAGGCACAGCGAACTCTTCGCCCGCAAGCCAGGCAATACAACAGCAATAAGGAGCACGCGAAGATACGCAGAGTGGCCCAAAGTGTTTAGCAGATGGAACCCAACCATCTACGGCCAGCGCCGCCCCTCCTCCCCCGCCCCATGCGCTGGCCCGCGCCGGAGCTTCGGCTCCGGCGCTAGCTGCAGGCAGAAAACTGAATTGACAACCCGTTCCAAGCGCGACCTAGACCGTACCACGATACACTCGGATCGGACACGGCCATCTCCGCCCTATTTGTCACCTCGCATCCAGAGCTGAGTGAGCGGCCACGTCACACCGAATTCTACATAAGGCTTAACCGCAACGACTTGAGTGCAAGGCGTATGATGATACATGTGCTGGCCTGATGGCGGTCAATGTGGCTGTGAAGTCGCGGCATAGCGTTCTCCAACAAACTTATAAGGCAGCCCTTCTAATAGCATGACCGGACCTGCCGTCCGCCAGAGCGCAGAAACCAAGCAAATATTTATCACCCGGAGCCCCGATGTTGCTCGACATTGGTAGATGTTGCTGAACAACCACATCTGCATCCAGAGCCGCATTCGCGAAAACGTCGCTCTCGAATTATTCCCGAACAATTCGCCGCGCACGCAGTCCGAGAAACCCTAAGTTGCAAACTCTCTCAAAAACAACCTGAGGCAGATGAGCCTCGCTCTGTGTAGTTACTGATCTTTATCAACAGCGGCTCTCCTAAATGCATTCAGCAAGATTGGTACAGTGGCCGCACCATCGGCAACGCCTCTTTGTTCAGTCGATGTATATTCGGATCATGCAGAACCGAATTGCTGATATCTGATCATAGGAACTGCATGCAGACGCGAAGAATACAATCTTAACATGTACGTTTGACCGGATTAAATTTTCCGATTTAGGAAAAATAGATACGTTCGGACAGAAAAATCGGAAACTCAGCCAGAAATACTTTTCGTCGAACTGAAATGCCAATGGCGCGCGCCCGTTTGGCAGCGGCTGAGATGCAGCCATCTGACATCGTGTGATGTGTGGACGTCGGCGAAACACCCAGCGCGGTCTCAACCTATAACTAACAGAAGGAATACAGCCATGAAAACTCTTATCTCCGCAGTAGTGACCTCCCTGATCGCCGGCTCGGCAGCCTTTGCTTCCGTCGCGCCGATCCCCGGCTCTATCACCTATGACAATGCCAACGTCCAACTGGAGAAGGCTCCCGCCGGTTCAACCTTCTTCCATACCTTCCCGGACGGCAGTGGACGAGACGTTCGTGAGGTCTACAAAGTCAACGCAGACAAGTCGGTGACCCTGGTCAACCGCTCCGTGTCCAACGCCTCGTAACCCAACCACATCTCAGCGAAAGCGCCTCCCAAGACGCTGAGTGCAGCAATGATGGCAGCAACGCGGCTGCCATCATTGTCACTAGGAGCTAGACAATGACCCTATCTGCACACGTTATACAAATCGTGGCATTGATCGCCTCGACGATGATGACAAAACTACCTCCTGAAACCAAACCCGAGCTAGGCTGTGGCTTTGCCGATCTCCGTCGAAGCAAAAGCCAAACAGCTGGGGACTCAGAAAGCCGATCTCAAAAGCTCCCCGGATGGGATCAAATGGTCGATGGAGCCTGTGAACTTCAGTTCGTCCCTTCGCGGAAAACTGGTCGACTGAAGCTCGAATCATAGGGTCCTTCGACGAACCCGATACTTACTCCGAGCGTTCCTACCTGGCGAAAATGCGTACTTCTCGCTTTAGCACAACTTTTACGCGGATTCCCGAAGGCATCGTCTGCAGCATGTCGTTGCCAAGCACACGCAGCAACTCCGTCCATTGCAATTTTTTTGGAAGTTGAGATTGCCGCTACGGCTTTGGCCAATTGTTTAAACCAGGAACCTCTGAGATGAAGCTTTATCACCTGCCGCTCTCCGGTCATGCCCATCGGGCCGTCCTCTTCCTCTCCCTGCTCGGACAGAAGGCCGAGCTAATCGAGGTGGACATTCCGAATGGCGCGCACCGGACCCCTGAATACCTGAAGCTCAATCCCTTCGGTCAGGTGCCGGTGCTCGACGATGATGGGCTAATCGTCAATGATTCCAATGCCATCCTGGTCTATCTCGCCACAAAACTGGGCCGAAACGACTGGCTCCCGGACGATCTGGAAAGCGTCGCCAAGGTTCAGAAGTGGCTGTCGGTAGCGGCCGGCGAAATAGCCTATGGACCTTGTGCTGCAAGATTGATCACCGTGTTCGGCGCTGATTTTCGCGCCGAAGAGGTCATTGCGCGCGCGCATCGCATTCTGAAACTGATCAACCAGGAGCTTGAGCAGCATCAGTTTATCATCGGCGACAGGCCGACAATCGCCGACGTCGCACTCTACAGCTACGTCGCCGGCGCGCCGGAAGGCAATGTGGATCTCACCTCTTATACGCAAGTGCGACACTGGTTGACCCGCATCGAGGCGCTTCCCGGTTTCGTCGAATTTCCGAAGTCCGCAGCCGGCCTCAAGGCCTGACAGACCACGCTCGGCCGGGCGTGACCGGCCACCAATTCAAGGAGGCGAATATGTCAGAAGGTGTGGAACGCCATGCTTCGCCTTGGCATGAGGGTGAGCTTGAACTGCAAAGAAGCGTAGGTGTCATCGACCAGATGGACGCAGTCGGTCGAAGAGTGCTGCGGAACTTCCTGCTCGACCAGCACCGGGAATTCTTTCCCCTTTTGCCTTTCATTGTGATCGGCGCGGTCGATCCGGATGGCCGGCCCTGGGCGACCATCCGCGCTGGCCGGCCAGGCTTTCTTCATTCTCCTGATCCCGCAACGCTTGCAGTCGACGCGCCTCGAGACGGGACTGATCCGGCGGAGAGCGGGATGGAAGATGGCGATCCCGTCGGTCTGGTCGGTGTTGATCTCGCGACCCGGCGCAGGAACCGGCTGAACGGCACGATCCTGCGGCAGGATAGTGAGCGTTTCGAGGTCGCTGTCGGTCAGAGCTTCGGCAACTGTCCGCGATACATTCAGAACCGTCATTTCGACTTCGTTCGGGATCCGGCGGTGAGGACGTCGGCCAGAGTTGTCGTTTTGGATGAGCTGAATGAGCAGGCACGCGGGATGATCGCCGGCGCCGACACATTCTTCGTCGCTTCCTATGCAGATCGTGTCGAACACGGCCGCCAGGTGGACGTATCGCATCGTGGCGGCAGGCCCGGATTCGTGCGCCTTGATGAGGATGGGGCGCTGACTGTTCCGGACTTCAACGGCAATCTGTTTTTCAACACGCTCGGCAACTTTCTTGTCAATCCCCGCGCCGGGCTACTGTTCATCGACCATAATAAGGGTGACCTGCTGCAGGTGAGCGGCAGGGTGGAGGTGGTCTTGGATCCTCCGGAAATTGCAGCCTTCCAAGGTGCGGAGCGGTTGTGGCGCGTTCTCCCGGAAAAGATCGTGCTGCGGCCGGATGCGCTGCCGCTGCGCTGGACATTCATCGAAAACGGATCCTCCCCTGATAGTCTGGCGACCGGAAGCTGGATGGAGGCGGAACAGCGTTTGGAAGCTGCGCGGCAAGCCAGAACCTGGCGGCCTCTGCGGGTCGAAAAGGTGATCGCGGAAAGCGAGACAATACGGTCGATTTATCTCAAACCCGCAGATGGCAAGGCGCCGATCCGTCACAAGGCGGGGCAGCATCTTCCGATCCGGATACCTGTCGAAGGTAGCTTCCTCCGACGTAGCTATACGATATCGAGTGCGCCCTCCGACAAATACTACCGGCTCAGCGTCAAGCGGGACGGCAAGGGTTCCCAGCTGCTCCACGGGCTGCAGCCGGGAGACGTGATCGAAAGCATGGCGCCTGCAGGCACCTTCGTCATCGACGCAACGGAGCGGCGTCGGCCTGCTGTATTGCTGGCCGCGGGTATTGGCATCACGCCGATGCTGTCCATGCTGCACCACCTCGTGGAGGAGGGAGGGCGAACTCGCTATCGCCGACCCACCTGGCTTTTCCGCTCCTCCCGGACTGTGTCAGAACGCGCCTTCGATGAAGAGATTGAACACCTCGTTCGCTCAGGTGAAGGCAGCGTGCGGGAAGTCCGGGTCTTGAGCGCACCGGAGGCTGAGGATGAGGAGAAGTTCGATGTTATGGGACGCATCGACATAAATCTGCTGAAAGCGCATCTACCCTTCGGCGACTTCGACTTTTACCTCTGTGGCCCACCGGCGTTCATGCAGTCGATGTATGACGGGCTACGTGGCATGCGCATCAGCGATGACCGGATCCATGCAGAAGCATTCGGACCATCGGCACTGAAACGCTTTCAGGCTGGCGGTGAAAAAGCGAAACGGGCTGTTCACGCTCCAGCGACCGATCCGGTGAAGGTCGTCTTTAGCCGTTCTGCGAAGGAGGCCAGCTGGGCGCCAGGGAGTGGCACGCTGCTAGAGCTTGCAGAGCAACGCGGCCTTTCCCCGTCTTACAGCTGCCGTGCTGGAAACTGCGGTGCATGCAGAGCGCAAGTTCTCAAGGGTAATGTGAGTTATCTATTTGAGCCAAGTTACGCAGCAAGTGAACAAGAGGCTCTTATCTGCTGCTCAGTGCCAGCAGGAGACGAGCTGCAGCTTGACGTATAAGTCCTCACCAGCTTTCCAAACGCGCCTCGGCCCAAGAGTGGGAAGTCAGGCTGTACCGGTTGAGACCTCGTCAGCGGACGAACTGCTCGAAATGCAATTGGCCAGGCGCTGGCGGTAAGCCATCGCATGCTTGGATCGTCAGACGAGGTTTTTTCGCTTTAAGGGCTAGGATCCCCAGACTGTGAGCTTTCATTGTTCAGTGGTCAATTCAACCAGATTCACCAGATCTGGGAACGATGGCCCCCCTGATTGCCATGCTATTGCTGCGCTATGTCAAAAATAAAGACTAAGATTCCGGTCACAAGCTGGCCGAACTCGTAATTTTTAGTCCTCAGGAATATGCAAACAGATCATTCGCGATTGTGGAATGTAACAGCTGTCCAGCCACTTATGCTTTTTGCCGCAGGAATTGTGGGTTTAGCTTTGCGTAGCCGTAATTAGCGACGACTTGCGGCGCGTATTTCTTCGTGGCCTCGACTCATCAAGCCTCCTGGCTTGCCATCGAGAGATATCCGAGCCGCGTGCCGTCAATCTGTCAACCTGGGCTACTGATGCCCTGATAGAGGGTCGGGTATGAGGCGTAGATGTCGATGATTTCGACATGTGCCAAACTCGCCTGCTTAGAGACAATCAGAAACATCACCTCCGGACATTAACAAGGGCTAGGAGCCCGATCGCTTGGTACATTTAGGAGCGGCTTGTCAAAGAGCAAGTCCCTCAATTATCTTTCGAAGGCATAAATATTCCGGCCAGCCGTGGCTCTCGTCACCGGCGCACCACGTCTTGCCACTCAGGATGACGGCCGATCTGTGCTTTTGCGAATGGGCAAAGCGGTATGATCTGAATGCCATCGCGCCGAGCATCCTCAACCGCTTGGCGCACGAGCCGTTCGCCAACCTTACGGCCACGCAACGCGCCGGGCACATCTGTGTGATCAATGATGATCAAGCGTGCTCCGGCTCGGCTATATGCCATCTCCGCTTCAATGCCATCAATAACAATGCGATAACGCCCCTTAGTTGGGCCATCGTCCCGCTCGACTAGCTCCCCGCCGAGCGACGGCCCATCGTGGGCTAACGCCGCGTCTGGCGCGCGCACCTGCCGCGGTTGTCCGTGCGCGCACTCCAGAAGATCGCGATCCCAGTGGCCGAGGTCGGCCGCGGCCTCGTAGGTCGAGACAAGGAAAGCCATCAATGCTTCATCGGGATCGGTGGCGGACTGCACGACATCGTAGGGGAGAATGAACTCCGAAAGTCCTTCGTGCCAGAAGGCGCCAAAGGGCTGCACACCCGCGCTGCGGTAACCGCCGGGTGCAGGATAGGCGTAAGCGTAAAAGGCTGGATAGTCGAGGCCCCCGCCGCCTGGCCAGAACCCGGCAGATGACACCTCGCGGTCATAAGCCTCCTGCGCCACATCATCGGGCAATGCGGGAACGCCGCCGGGATGAAGCGGCGCACGCCTCCCCGAGAAGCGCGTTACTGCCAGGTCGAAACTGCCCCAGAACAGATGAACAGGGCTTGATTTTCCGAGGAATGATGTCCGGAACCGGGTGAAGACCCTATCGATCGAGACTAAAGCCTGATGCAGGCGTTGAACGGCCTCACGGTCATAGGGTCGGTCACGTTGGTCCTCGGCGAACGGAATTGGGAACGACACTTCGTTTGGGCGGCCATTGAATGTTGGCGTTCCGCTAAGCTCCGAGATCAGGTGCACGAAACTCTGGTGAAATGTCGCGACCGTCATCGGCTTGAGATCGAAGGAAATTGAGTGTCCGTTCCCACAGGTGCCGATGACCCTGTGTGCGAGAAAATCGAACAGAATCTCGATACCTGGTCCATCGGGGATCGGCGAAGTGGCCAGCCCGCGTGGTGTGACGTAGAATGTTGCGTTCCACGAATGATTGAGCCAGGGAGTGTGCGCCAGTCGGTATTTCCCCACGATCTGCAGGTAGAGGTGCAAGGCCGAACATGTTTCGCGCCAACCTAGATAGTCGAGATGGGGCCACTGGTTCATCGTCTTTTCTCCGGTCCGTCTTCGTTTAATCAGGCAAAGGAATGTATTCATTCCGGTCATCGACGGGGAGGTCGAAGCGACCCTTGCCCCAGTTTGCCGCGCGCCATTCCGCCTTAGCGAATTCAATGCGTTCCTGCGATGAGGCGACGAAGTTCCACCAGATGTAACGCGGCCCGTTGAATGTAGCACCGCCGAGGATCATCAGTCGCGCGCCCCGTTCTCCGGCGGCCACTGTTATGCGGTCACCCGGCCTAAACACCATCATTTGTGAAGCCTCGAATTCCTGTCCGGCCACTGAAATCGAACCGTCGACAATGTAGATGCCGCGGTCCTCGTGATTGTCCGGCATCGGAAGCAGGCCTCCCGGTTCAAGTGTCACATCGGCGTAGAAGGTTTCAGAAAGCATCGTCGCGGGTGCGGCCTTGCCATAGACATTGCCGAGAATGATCCGAACCGAGACACCGCGGTCCTCGACGACTGGCAGCGTCTCCTTGCCGTGATGTTCGAAGCTGGGTGCCACGTCCTCGTGGCTCTCTGGTAGTGCCAGCCAGGTCTGGACGCCGAACAGGCTATTCGGGCCGCTTCGCGCTGTCGAAGATGTGCGTTCTGAGTGGGTAACGCCGCGGCCAGCCACCATCCAGTTCAGCGCACCGGGCCTGATGACCTGATCTGCACCTGTGCTGTCGCGGTGATGGAAATCGCCCTTGAACAAGTAGGTCACTGTGCCGAGGCCAATATGCGGGTGCGGCCTGACATCTACGCCCTGGCCCGTTAGCAACTCAGCGGGCCCTGCCTGATCGAAGAAGATGAAAGGCCCGACCATTTGCCGCTTTGGGGCTGGTAAAGCGCGTCGGACCTGGAAGTGGCCAAGGTCGCGGGAACGGGGAACGATAAGGGTCTCGATCGCCTCGAGGCCGACCTCCTCTGGGCAACTCGGTTCAATAGATGGATTCCAACTCATTTGCATTATCCCTTGTCTTGGAGACACCAGATTGGACTAGTAGGGCACTAGTCTTCCAACGATCGGAAAGACTTCGCTTGTCGACGCTTTACTCACCCAGGCCGCTGCGCTGCGTGGTGTAAGAAGCAATGCGACAGAAGTACCTGTCCTCACACCTGTCCGGTTCATATTGTTCGGAGCGATCTGCCAGCTACCCGTCTCCCGGAGCAATCTGTCTGACGCGACAGAACCTTCTGGAAGAACGGCAGAAAACTCAAGCCTTAGCGAAAAGACGAACGCAGTTGGGAGCAAGAACAGCACCAGAGCGGCAGGCCCTGCACCGCGTTATGCAACCACTTTCTGTAGTTTCTAATTGCGATCCAGTGTTCCCTCAAAATAAGGACTATCGATATGACTTTCCGCAACGGCTTGAGCTCTCTTCTTCGACCTGAGGATTCGGTCCTAGTTATGATCGATGGAGTGCCCCCCGTTTCACCGGACATGTCGGCTAGTTTGATTTAGCCCTGATGAACTGCCGAGGGGAAGCCATCTTGAGCGCGGAATGGGGATGGATTTCGTTGTAGTCCTCGATCCATCCGTCG
>JAESGV010001317.1_pt1 | contig 10415 bp, 4 predicted proteins | sample 9269781 | NCBI WGS metagenome assembly JAESGV01 (sample SAMN15741586, study PRJNA653496) | algae metagenome | isolation source: Tildeniella torsiva UHER 1998/13D and co-occurring heterotrophs from... | place: Slovakia: Slovak Paradise National Park, Hrabusice, Kosice Region | collected 2000-01-01
CTTCTTCCTCCTCTGCATTTCTCAACCAATCGATGAACTTTTCGCATTGTTTTGCCAATTTGACATCGTTGGCTGTATAGTCGCTATCCTCTCCTTTTGTGTTGAATTCCATTACTGCGTCGTACCAATCTGTTAGTGGTCCTTCTTCTATGACATCAACTTCATACAAGAATTGAATAAAATACTGAATCAATGGTCCAAACTTCTTTCCGTCACCCTTGCAAAAGTCAAGCAACGAGTCCAATAAATCATTTTGATCCATTTCATCACGAGTGAAGTGTTTCAATAACTTGTACCAACTTGTTGTGTTCTCGTTATCACTCTTTAAGTAACTCTTGAATGTCTTTAGCATGTCAGTTGGTGATTTCTTTCCATCGTCAGTCATTAAAATTAACTCTCTGAGCATTGCACAAGCGCAATCTGAATAGTTTGTATTGTATGCAAATTTGAGTGAATTGATTTCGAGTTTGGTGTTATCGATGGAATGGTTATTAAGCACTGCACGCTTGATTGTCTCTTGCGCTTCTTTGATGAATACTATGACGGGTTAGAAACGACAAAAAGCGGCTTACCTTTAAAGTCTTGTGAAACAATACCGAGTTCTGGTTCTTTTGGAAGTGGTGCCTCTTTTCGTATTTTGAGAAGAACTCTTTCTTCCTCTTCGTCTTCCTCATCTTCATCAATATCGATTTCTTCATTTTGAACGCCAAGGAAGTTCAAACGGTTGTTGACAAGGTTTGGTGGCAATTGATATCTCATTCCTCTTCCATTTGGACCTACAACACTAGCAGTGTCAGTGGTTGGAGTTTGAGGTTCTTCCGTTTCTGTTGGCTCTTCGGAATCAGATTCAGAGTCAAATGCGTCTTCACCAAAGTCGATGTAGTGATTTACATCTTCTTCGTTTTCGTCATCTGCTTCACGTTCGCGTACAGTCGTAATACGGGCGTGTTCTTCAACTGTAAAGTCTTTATCGATAATAACCTAAGTTGTTAGTGATGCATAAAAGCACGTACGTTGTATGAAATAACACATCCACGTTTGAGATTGGCATTGGTACCAATCTTTGCACCAGAACATACAATACAAGTATCAAGTTGAGCACCATCTTCAATGGTTACATTATCCCAGATGAAACTGTTTTCAATCTTCACGTTTGCTCCAATCTTGACGTTTCTGCCAATGATAGTTGATTTGATGATAGATTTCTCGCCAATTGAAGTTCCCTTACCGATCACTGTATCTTCTTGGATAACACAAGTTCTTCCAAGTGATACCTTGCTTTCATAATAGTTGTTTGGTCTGTAGAAACGTAATTGAGTTGTTCCGGTAAAGTTTGCATCAGGTGTGATTGGATACAACCATCTGTTAACAATATCACGACTAATTGTTTCATAACTGCGTAGAGAGTTAACACGAGCAGCGTATGCACCAGATACAACATATGGTGAAATTTTGTATGTGAATACTTCCTCTTCCAAAACATAGTCTTTCAAGAAATCACGTCTGATGTCTTGGAAATCAAAGTTTTCGTTGAAAATCTCCAACACCTACAATGTGAGTCTATTGTATGTAATAAAACGTACCTCTGGTGCGCAAATGTCAATGTAACAGTCTACAAGATCTGATCTTACAAGTAGGTCAGAAAAATGTTCTACTTTTTCAACGGCGACATTGAATAAAGCTGTGTTGCGTTTGTCATTCTCGAATAGTACGATTTGATTTTGCTCTGGTGCTGTTGCGAGCCATACGGTTTGTTCCCTTTCTTCTGCACGTTTAATTTTGAATACAGAAGTCATTAGTAGTTGTGAGTTGGCTTTTGCTCTTTCTGCTCTGTTTACATGTTAAATATTGATAAATTTTCCGTTACTTGTGTTGTTGAATAATAGGTTTGAGATCAATGTTACTGACCACGTCTCCTTGAATAAGAACGAAATCGCTTTGTATAATATACATGGCAAAGATACTACGAAGTGCGTCACCAGCACTCATAGCGTTTGTTGATTCGATTGTTTTAACTGTTACACCATGGTTTGCACTTTGCCACTTTGATTTTCTGTTTAAAATTAGAGCGTTTTTGTTTGTACGTACTCGATGTAGTCTCGAATAAGAGCAGCATTTGCGCAACAAAAAACGTAGATCTCTTCAACACCGGATGCAGCTAAAAGTTCTAAAATATATTCCAAGATTGGTATATTAACGAGTGGTAACAAAGCCTAACAGAGTCAGGAATGTGAAAACAATTTAAATACTCTTGGTCTTTCGAACGTTATTGGGCGAAACTCTTTTGTGAATGAATCAGCCAATACAACCGCTTTCAAACGGTCATCTTTTAGGGAACCTCCACCTTCTTTCCCCTTCTTCTTCTGTTCTTTCTTCGACATGTTTAGTTTGTAATCGTGGACAACCAGGATTCAAGATAAACACACTCGCTTCAACAACACAAACACATGGGTCGCGATAAGGACACAGATGAAAATCCCAACCCATCGATCAAGTATCCAGATTACTCATACAAAGCGAACGCGAATCTAGTTCTACAAAGCGAGAATCGTGGAAGACAAAATGAACCAACCGGTGAGGCAGAGTCCCTACGAGGACGTGACCTCGGTAGAATGGGAAGTCGTGCAGCACGCTCAAGACCACAAGTTGCACCAGCTAGTCAATTAACACGGAATCCAACAACCAGTACCAATGTTGTCAAACGACCACGTGTCACACTCTCGAATATAACAACAGATTCGTTCTACCAACCAAAAACAGAGGAGACACAAGTCGCATATGAAGCTATACTAAACGTGTTACTTCCATACCTTGGTGATGTTGATCAAGAAGTATTACGCAATGCAGCAGATGAAGTTCTTTCGATTTTAAAAGACGAAAGATTGACCGATCCGCAACGTATCAAAGAAGTTCGCGAAATTTTAACAGGAATACAAGAAGACACTTTTGCAAAAATTGTACAACTTGGCAAGCGTATAACCGACTACAAGTTTAAATCAGACGATGAAGACACAAAAATGGAGTCACACCTGGATGATGAACAAGGTGTTTCCATTCTATTCAACAACGAAGAGACTGGCGCCGAGTTATTTGACGACGACGTTACTGGTGGTGATGAGGGAGGCAAGTACGTTGTCGACTCCGAATCGGAGGATGACGAAGAAGGCGGAGATGCAAATGAAACACAAATTAGAAAGAGAAGACGCAAAGAAGATGCAGCAAAGAATGAAGACGATGTAGATATTCAATCGATAGACGCATACTGGCTACAACGCGAACTATCACCACATTATGGTAGTGCACAGCAATCACAAGAGGTTTCTACACAAGTTTTTCAAATTTTATCAAACTTGGAGGAGGGTGACGCAGAGTGTGAAAACGAACTTGTTAGTTTGTTAGAGTATGACAAGTTCAAACTTGTACGCAAGTTGATGCATAATCGATACAAAATTGTTTTAATGACAAGACTAAGTCGTGCAGGAGCCGATGAGAACAGACGTATGGAGATCGAAAATGAACTTCGACGAGATGATCGTTTTTATGCAGCTCTTAATGAGTTACACAAGAAGCAACGCGTTGGTGAAGATGACGACACCATGGACCAAGACGAAGACGACTTATCTTCATCAGCAATTGATACAACGGAGAAGCATTTGTTGGATCTTGACGACATGATTTTCGAACAAGGAAGTCATTTCATGGCCAACAGAGACACCGAACTACCAAAAGGCTCTGTACGCAACAGTTTCAAGGGATATGAAGAAGTTATCATTCCTGCACCCAAACCAATAGAGTCAAGTGACGAAAAGAGAATTTCAATTTCTTCCATGCCTGGTTGGACGCATGCAGCATTTCCAAAGATGAAAGAATTGAATCGTGTTCAAAGTCGTGTGTATCAATCTGCACTATATTCTCCAGAGAATTTGCTCATTTGCGCTCCAACTGGTAGTGGTAAGACAAATATCGCAGTACTTTGTATTTTGCACGAGTTGGGATTACATTGGAATCAAGAGACAAAAGAATTGAACGATAGAGATTTCAAGATTGTCTATGTTGCACCAATGAAGGCTCTTGTACAAGAAGTTGTCGGTAATTTGAATGAAAGATTCTCACCATACGGTTTGAATATTCAAGAACTTACTGGTGACCGTAACATGACTAAGCAACAAATTAGTGAGACTCAAATCATCGTAACAACTCCAGAAAAGTGGGATATCGTTACGCGCAAGTCTGGTGACAGAACTTTTGTCCAACAAGTCAAGTTGATTATTATTGACGAAATCCATTTGCTACACGATGATCGTGGTCCAGTTTTGGAGTCCATTGTTGCAAGAACAATTCGTCAAATGGAAGTAACACAAGAGGTTATTCGTATTGTTGGTTTATCTGCCACTCTACCCAACTATCAAGATGTTGCAACGTTCTTACGTGTTAATCCACAATCAGGTCTACACTATTTTGACGCCACGTACAGACCAGTACCTCTTGAACAACAATATTTGGGAGTAAACGAAAAGAAGGCCCTTAAACGCATGAACCTAATGAACCAATTAACATACGAAAAGGTTATGGAAATCGCAGGACAAGACCAAGTTTTGGTGTTCGTTCACTCAAGAAAAGAAACAGTTAAAACAGCACGTGCACTTCGCGACATGGCTGTAGAACAAGACACTATCGGAAAGATTCTTAGGGAAGATTCGGCATCAAGACAAATTTTGATTGATGAAGCAGAAGGTTGCAAGAGTGCTGAGTTGAAAGATATTTTGCCTTTCGGTTTTGGTGTACATCATGCCGGTATGACAAGAGTTGATCGTACACTTGTTGAAGATTTGTTTTTTGACAAACATATTCAAGTGTTAGTATCTACTGCAACTCTAGCATGGGGTGTGAATTTACCCGCACATCGTGTTATTATCAAGGGAACACAAATCTATAGTCCAGAGCTTGGACGTTGGACAGAGTTGAGTGCACTAGATGTCATGCAAATGATGGGTCGTGCAGGTCGTCTTCCATTCGACAGTAAGGGAGAGGGTATTATCATTACCAATCAGAACGAACTGCAATACTATCTATCACTACTCAATCAACAACTTCCGATTGAGTCGCAATTTTTAAAGCGTTTAGCCGATCAACTAAACGCAGAAGTTGTACTTGGAACAATTCAGAACGTTCGTGATGCTGTAGAATGGTTAGGTTATACATACTTGTATGTACGCATGATGCATAATCCTTCTTTGTACGGGGTAACAACTGATCGCAAATCCGATCCAACGTTGTATCAGTTCCGCACAGATTTGATTCACACAGCAGCCACGTTGTTGGACAAACATAACCTCATCAAGTATGACAAATCAGGAGGAACGTTCCAAGTAACTGATTTGGGTAGAGTAGCATCTCACTACTATATCACCTACCAATCAATAGCAACTTTCAATGAGAACTTGAAACCAACCATGAGCGACATAGAACTCTTCAGACTTTTCTCGCTTGCTCAAGAGTTTAAGAACATGACCGTACGTCAAGAAGAGAAACTAGAGTTGTTAAAGATGGTAGAGCGTGTACCAATACCTATCAAAGAGTCAATCGATGAACCAAGTGCAAAAGTCAACGTTCTACTACAAACGTACATTTCAAACCTTAAACTAGAAGGTTTTGCACTAGTTGCGGATATGACATATATCACTCAAAGTGCAGGTCGTTTAACACGTGCTCTATTTGAAATTGCTGTCAAGCGAGGTTGGGCACAACTTGCCGACAAGATTCTCACTTTGGCTAAGATGATAGAGAAGCGCATGTGGGGTTCACAAACTCCATTGCGTCAATTCAAACAAAATATTCCTGAAGACATCTTGAAACAATTTGAGAAGAGAGGTATCCAATGGAATAGATTGTACGATCTTTCTCCTGCCGAACTCGGTAGCATGATAAGATTCCCCAAAATGGGAAACACGATTTACAAGTGTTTGAGACAGTTCCCACGTTTGGAACTCTCTGCAAATATTTTACCAATCACAAGAAGTTTGCTTCAAGTAGAACTGACTCTAGTTCCCGTATTCCAATATGTTGAGAAGATTCATGGCCCAGCAGAAACATTTTGGGTAATTGTCGAAGATGTAGATGGTGAACAGATTCTCCATCATGAACTGTTCATTCTCAAGAGCAAGTATGCTGCCACAAGTGAACAACAAGTTGCTCCCGAACACTTCATCACTTTCACTGTGCCAATCTTTGATCCTCTACCTCCACAATACTTTATTCGTGTAGTTTCAGACAAGTGGTTAGGTTCAGAAACAAGACTACCTGTTTCATTCCGTCACTTAATCTTACCCGATCAATTCCCTGCTCCAACCGAGTTGTTAGATTTGCAACCACTGTCAATTAGTGCCGTTCGCAATCCAAAACTAGAATCAATCTTCTTCCCTGAAATCAAGGCGTTCAACCCAGTACAAACTCAAGTGTTCAACTCTGTTTACCACAGCGATGAAAACTTTTTACTATCAGCACCATCAAGCAGTGGCAAGTCAGTAATTACGCGACTGGCTGTTTTGCGTGACTGGACTCGTTTAACTGATCCAAATGCTTCCAAGACTGTTATTTGTACTCCACTACAATCAGTTGCAGACAGACGTTACAAAGAGTGGAGTACACTCATCAATCAATACAATGAAGCGATGTCTCAAGAACTAATAGTTACTCAACTAACTGGTAATGATTTACTTGGTGATTTGAGACGCGTTGACCAAGCTAATGTAGTCATTGCAACAGCAGAACAATGGGATATTGTATCAAGAAAGTGGCGTGTAAGAAAACAAATCAGTCGCGTCACGCTATTCGTTGTTGACGAGATGCACTTGATTGGAGGTCAACATGGTCCAACAATGGAAGTTGTTGTATCACGCATGAGATACATTGCATCACAACTACAAGACCAAGAGGGTCAAATCCCAGTAAGAATCTTTGCCGTTGGAGCATCAGTGTCGAACGCTCAAGATTTGGGAGAGTGGATTGGAGCAAACTCTAAGACACATACGCTCTTCCATTTCCATCCAAGCGTACGACCAACGCCAATGGAAATTCACATCCAAGGATTTGTACAACAAAGCTTCTCTTCCAGAGCGCTTTCTATGAGCAAACCAACATATTTGGCCATCAAGAACGCACGTGCTGACGAGAGAAAGATGAGAAACGAGCACGAAACTGTCACTGTAGCAGACAGACAAGTCATCGTGTTTGTACCATCACGCAGACAGGCAAGGTTTGCCGCACTCGAGTTGGTAACATTTGTGTCAGGTGAAGAGGACAACGAAATCCTAAAAGGAGCACAATATAGACGTACTGAAAACTCTACTATCGAAGGCCTTCTTAACGAGTTAGGAGATAGATCACTCGCTAATGCAGCACCTTATGGTATTGGTATCTTACACGATGCATTATCAGAACGCGAACAAGCAATTGTTCGTCATTTGTACAATATCAAATATCTACAGGTTCTAATTGTCGTGTATGACTACTCGTGGAGATTACATGAAGAGTGTCACACTGTAATCGTTCAAGGAACTCAATTCTACAATGGAAAAGAGTATAGATACCAAGACTACTCGATTATGGACTTGTTAGATCTCATGAGACACGCTCAACGTGAATCACCAGCAAGTAACTGCAAGTGTTACTTGTTGTGCAATCAACCAAGAAAGGAGTATTACAAGAAGTTTTTGTTTGAACCATTCCCAATTGAGAGTCACTTTGATCACTTCTTATTGGACACAGTGAACGCAGAAATTGCAAACAAGACAATTACTGGTACACAAGATGCCGTTGATTACATAACATGGTCATTCTTGTACCGAAGACTTCGTCAAAATCCAAACTACTACAATTTACATGGCACATCACATCAACATTTGAGTGATTACCTGTCAGAATTGGTAGATTCAACACTCACTGACCTTCAACAAAGTCAATGTATTCTCATGGAACCAAACGATGACAATACTGACACAAACTTGAGTGCTATGAACTTGGGTACTATTGCATCCCATTTCTATGTACAATGCAGTACTATCGAAATCTTCTCTACTAGTATCACAGAAAAGACCAAACTACGTGGTTTGATGGAAATTCTTTGTGCTGCTACTGAATTTGACTCACAAGTCATCAGACAAAAAGAAGAAGGTGTACTCAGAAAGATGGCCGCTCACGCACCGCTCAAACTCGAACGTACCAAGTTCAACGATCCTCACACAAAGGTCAACCTGTTGATTCAATCACATTTCTCTCGTAATAGATTGAGTCCTGATCTAGAGAAAGATAAGGAAGAAGTTTTGTTGGAAAGTGTACGCTTGCTACCTGCTATGGTTGATGTTGTTGCAACTGAACGATGGTTAAACCCTGCTCTCGCTGCTATGGAACTTTCTCAAATGATCGTGCAAGCAATGTGGGATAAGGACTCTGTACTCTTACAACTGCCACACTTTACACGTGACTTGTGTGAACGATGTGAAAAGCAAGGAGGAGTAGAAACTATCTTTGATTTGATCAACATGGATGATGATAAGAGAAGCGAACTACTAAAGGATTTGAGTGACGATGAAATGACTGATGTTGCCAAGGCATTGAACAGATATCCAAACATTGAAGTGTCATTCGAAATAGAAGACAGCGACCAAATTACAGCAGGCTCAGGTGTAGTTGTTTGGGTAATTTTAGACATTGAACAAGATGAAGAGGAAGAGAATAATGGACTTGTCGGCATTTATGCTCCACATTTCCCACAAAAGAACCCTAAAATAGAAGAGTGGTGGATCTTGATTGGTGATGTTGCAAATAATCAAATCAAGACTACTAAGAGAATGGCTGTAACAAAACCAGGAAAAGTCAAACTACAATTCATTGCACCAAGTACACCAGGAGAACACGAATTTAAATTGTACTTTATGTGCGATTCTTACGTTGGATGCGATCAAGATCTTGATATTAAGATTAATGTCTTGCCAGGTGACGGCAGTGACGAAGAGTCTGACGCAGAAATGCAGTAAACAACAATTTATGACGTCAGACAAGAAATGTTGATTTTTTGAGCCGTTTGCTTTGTAATTATCTTGCGCGACGTTTGACATGCCAAACATCTAACAACTAAAATCCACATGCTCATAACGAGACTTCGGTTGGTGTTTGTTGTGGCACTAGTGTTTGCACTCTTAGTGACGCTTCAAGTTGGGATATGGTTAGGAAAAGACAGAAATGTAATAGACGGTGACGTATCAGCACCAATACACAGCGCACAACATACGAAACCACCAACTAAAACTATGGCCATAAATATGATTTCAGAAGTCGATCTTCCAAAGAGTGATGCATTGCCAAACAGATACCCAGACGGTTGGTTTGAAATGGCTCATCGCAGACCACTAGCGTACAGTTACCCAGCAGATCACAAAAAGATACCAACAGCGTCCTGTGACCACAAAGAAGATCACGTTTTCATGTATTGGACACAAGGAGGATTCGTGAACGCCCTAGTTTCGTTGATTGAAGCAATGGCATGGGGAACAGTCCTCAACAGAACAGTTATCACCTATCCTATCTTTTACGAAGGTCATAACAATCCTGCATTGGTACAAAAAGCAGTCGTTAGTGGCGTCGATTATGATAAATATTTTGACATGACAAAATGGAACGTAGGAACTTGCGCGATGACATTGACTGAATACTTGGCAAAAAGAAAAGCAAAGGGACTACCTGAACCTATTCAAATCACAAATAATTGGGCTGTTATTCACTCAGATGGAAGATACGGAGGTGCAGGACCTGGTCCAAGAGAAATGCTCTCCAAATTCGGAGCAACGTTCTCTGTAGCGTCTGACGTACAAAAACACATTAGCGAGATTGATGGACCAATGACAAAAGAAAGAATCTTGCAAAACTTGGCAACAGAATCGAGTACCGACAAAAAAGTTGAAGATATAATGGTCGTTGCGCAACTATTTACAGAATTTGCTTTTTCACCAGAACCATGGTTGTTGGATCAATATTGGGCGAGAATTGCTTCAAGTTTGAAACCACACATTTCAGGAAAAGTAGATGCGTTCATTAAGGATCCAAAATATGGACTCGGTGGAGAAGATTACATGGCAGTCCATCATCGTCGTACTCCAAATTGGCATTACTTCTGCACGAGTAACAGTTTCGACTTGAGACATTGTTATCCAAGTATCGAAAGAATTGTATTGATTTTGAAAGAAATTTCTGCCAAGACGGGTGTCAAAAAATTATTCTTGTCAACCAACACAAATGATTTTTCAGAAGTAGAGGCACTACAACAACACTTTGAAGTAAGAATTTTCGGAAGTTTGGGAAGTCAATTGAAGAATACTATTGAACAGATGAAAATCAATAACGATCAAGCAAATCCATTC
>JAESGV010001318.1_pt1 | contig 10414 bp, 10 predicted proteins | sample 9269781 | NCBI WGS metagenome assembly JAESGV01 (sample SAMN15741586, study PRJNA653496) | algae metagenome | isolation source: Tildeniella torsiva UHER 1998/13D and co-occurring heterotrophs from... | place: Slovakia: Slovak Paradise National Park, Hrabusice, Kosice Region | collected 2000-01-01
TGGCGAACTCTGGAATATCAAACTCTTTGTTGTCAATAGTTACTTTTTCCATCTTGAGCATGCGTCTGCGACCAATACATCTCTTCTTTGCGTATCTACTAGTGACGTCATCGAATAACTCTGCCAACGTTGTGACTTTTGGATCGTACGAGGTGAAAAGTTGACTCTTTGCTGTGACTACGTTGCGGTAGGGACCAGTTTCAGTCTTTGAGTCTGTAACGTCGTTGGAATCTTTGTTTTCAACGGGCACACATAGAATTTGATTTGGATCGCCTCTCAAATCGTATGGTACGACTTTACTTCCTTGGATAATGTACAGGATAGTGTAAATTATCCTGTCGATGAGGGTCAATAACTTCTGTGCAAACCAGGTCAACATGTTTGTGTTGCCACGTTTCAATCAAAAACAAGTCAACCCAGCCCATATTTTTGTGACATTTTATTTAGAGTAGTGTGCTATGACACGATCTGTAACCTGTGTAGTTGTGGCTTTACCACCAAGATCAGGTGTTTTTACATCATCATCATTTAAAGTCTTGCTCACAGCCTCATCAATCTGGAGAGCAACTTTGGTATACACTCCGCCAAGTTTACTCAATAACATGGCCGCAGCTCTGATGGTGGCAATTGGGTTGGCGATATTTTTACCTGCAATGTCTGGTGCAGATCCATGTACAGGTTCTACCATGATAAATTTGTCTCCAGTATTAGCTGAAGGAACAAGTCCCAATCCTCCAACCAATGCTGCACCAGCATCAGACAAAATATCACCATACAAGTTTGGAGCGACTACAACATCGTACTGTTGAGGATTCAAAAACATTTTGTACACCATACTGTCCACCAATTGCTCTTCTACTTGCACCTTTGGGAATTGAGAAGCAATTTCTAAACAACATTCTCTGAACAAACCATCTGTTACGCTAAGTACATTACTGAAATGTTAGCTTTCCCATGTAAGACCATACCTCTTGTGTACAATAGTAACCTTGTTACGACGTGTCTCAGCCAACTCAAATGCAACACGGGCGATACGCTTTGATGCTTTCTTGGTGATAACACGGTTTGCAATTGCTTTCTCACCATCGTCTTCCAATCTCTCTTGCTTGACATACAAACATTCTGTGTTCTCTCTAACGATGAACATGTCTACACCTGGTCTAGAGCCGTTGATCTCTTTACTTGGCGATTTGATTGGTCTCAGATTTGCAAACAAGTCCAAATGATTCCTCATTGCGACAATAGGTGAACTGTAGCCTTTGACTTTGTGAGATGGACTAGAAACAGCACCAAACAAGGCACCATCGCATTCACGCAGAGCATCGATTGTTTTTTGTGGTAATGCGTGTCCTGTTTTTTCAAATGTACCCCATCCTGCTTCTAAATTTACGTATTCGAGTGGTGTAGCACCAGATTCTTTGATAGCGTGATTAATAACGCGTACAGCTGCTGGTACTACTTCTACACCGATGCCATCTGCAGGGATTAAGGCTATCCTCTTGCTGTAATTCAGCCCCGACCTCGAAATGTGACGTGTGATTTGTCTAAGCATCAAATTGTTTGGGTATTATGTCTAGCCAACAATTCATGTGGTCAACTTGAATTTACAACAGCTTGCTTTTCTGCAGAAATAGCTTCATCTATTACCTCCTATGGTCATTGAAGCGAAAATTTGCCAATCAATAGCTCTGTGGCAAATACATTATGAACTATGATGAATTTCGTATGCACATTGTTGAAAAGGAGGGAGGACTCCCATTGTGTTCTGTACCAGACCACTCTACACCACTACGACGACAAATTGATTACGCGAAAGAACTAGTCGTCAAAGTACGTCAACAGAATAATCTACTAATCATTAGGCTGCTCGGTGTAAAAAATCAAACGACTATGAACATTATTACCTGAACCTAGTTCAATTTATAAACTTGTACAGCAACGGAATAACGCGGCACGTTTCAGCACATACGCTCACAGATGAGTTACATTTACTTCAGCGTGTATGCTTTTTAGTCACAACTAACAAACTTAGATGCACGACGCATGCTTGCAAGACTGCGAACGATTAAAACGAGAAGAACTAATGCAACTATTTATTACATACAAAACACGAGAGGAGGGACAACGAACACTGGGGAAACAATATGGCGTTTCACGGTCTACATCAACACCTTGTGCGTTATCACCAGCATCAATGGTACGTTTTGCACAATAGTACTCACATCCAGTCACCTTCATCTTCGCCGTCATCTCCATCATACAAAACACCTTCAACACCACTAAATCTACATCCTGTAGTAATGAATCAAAAAATAATAGATCAGTTTCTAGAGTGCGGAAAGCACAACTTGGCAAAAGATATTGAGTTTTGTGCTATTTTATGTGGTAGAGAATATAATGGAGAATATTATTGTACTCACTTACTTGTACCAAGACAAACAGGTACCCGTGATAGCTGTACAGCACTTAATGAAATTGCTTTATTTGAATACCAAATGAAACACGAATTAATAACTATGGGATGGATACACGTATGTTTCAATTATCGCTACTAACAAGTAGATTCATCCAACACAAACAGCGTTTTTATCTACTGTAGATTTACGGACCCAGTTTGGGTACCAATCATCACTACCTGAAGCATGTGCTATCGTATGTGCACCAAAACACAGTCCAAAGTATGTTAATTGTACATTTTTTACTAACGTAATAGTGTTGGAGTATTTAGAATCAAGCAAGAAGGAATGGACAAACTCAAACATATACTACAACAAAATCCAAATTTTGGTATTAACCATGAACCACTTGATGAGATACTATTTGAAACGTGTAACCACACCAAGTTTGATAATGATCTACCTGTCAAAGTTGTAGATTTGCAAAAAGTTTTGTAAAAAACACTCAACCAGTTCACGCTTCAAAATTTTTCTCGATGTCTAAACGTGCAAAGAAGGAGGATACCAAACATTTAATTGAAATTGAATGGGAAGGTGATCCTACACAGACGTACGACGCACACTCTTTTAACATTTTCCAGATTATCACAACAAGAATCGCCCGCTAGTTCTCTTCAAATACAAGTCTATAGTAGAAAAATTAAAACACTAGACGAGAGTCCACCAGATATATTATTTAGAACTCATCAATACGAATTTCGCGTACAACCTAATGAAGGGTTTTTCGACTGGGCAGGAACAAAGCATGGATTCGTTATGGATTTGAAAATATTCAAAAAGAAAGATCCATACAATAACAAACGAGGTCAAAACTTTGAAGATTTATACACCGAATACAGTGATAACGATAAACCACTAATAACTTGTACATTCACAGAAGACGCAACAGAAGGACTATGGAAATTATACCTTGGGTACGCACTAGAAAACTTTTAACACAATAGATGGCCAGAGAATGGTGGTAATTGGCGAGGAGTGTTCTGTTTTGAGTTGAGCATGTTCCGTAGAATAGACAAGGAGACATTTAGACGTATAGCATGCAAACGAAGTCACAATTTTACTGTATACTCGAAACCAGAAGTTTATCTGAAACGTAATGTTGAATATTTTTCATGACACACATAGAGTTGCAAAAAGAAAAAGCAGCAAAAAAGAAAAAGAGAAAAGACCGTGACGAAGACGAAGACTACAAAAAACCAACAAAAAAGAGCAAAAATCAATTCTTTGATGAAGTCAAAGAGGAAGAACCAATAGTCGTTGAACAGTTCACTAGACCACAATCACAAGAGAATATTCTATCATCACCTACGCCACAAGTAGTAGAGAATCCGTTTGTAGCATTCTTTAGTGCACAATCAAACGTTGCACCTAGTTCACCTGGTAACTTTCAACTAACACCACCAAGTGACATCAAAACACCTGTTCATAGTCAGCCAACGGGTAGTCAAGGTGGTAGTCAACGATATTTGATTTTAAACTTTTCTCAAGAACACGCATCGTTGTCACAGAGCACAACAAACGCAATAATGGGTTATTCAAACGATAGTGAAAGTAATAGCGAGGAATACAGTACATTTGAACAAGAGATCATGAGAGAAGCAACAAGAAGGAGCGATGATCATGGTATAAATACACTTTATTGTTCATCACAATAAAATAGTAGATTAGTCTTTATGGGGTATGCTTTGTGTCTAATGGTGATACAACTGGTAGTTCATTACTTTGATATAACCCTGGTTATAGGAATTGCAATTAGATTGATATCTTTCACTCATAAAAAGCAATAAGTGGTAGTGGTAAAAGGAGACATCTTTGTTTGTTTGATTTACATCTTTTTAATAGTAGATTTATAAATTAAATAAACTAAACTGCGCAGCAGGTTTTCAATAGTATTTTGCATGCAAACAAATTGCACTTACTATAAAATGGTTAATCTAATGCTAAAATCAAGCAAAGAAAATAAAGACATCACATCAGAGGGTTGCTAACTGTTATAAATAACTGTACTGTCAATTTTTGTCTAAGTGCAACTCTTTGAATTCACCATTAATAATTATGCTAGTATATACCAATATTAAAAGCTTTTACTTACAAGAACAGAGAAGTTGCAATCAGACAAAGTTACACTTAAACAAGGATTAACAGTAGTTTATTTCAATAAAAATTATATATATCAAGTTATATTAAACCTTTTTCAATTATAAATAAAAATGCAACTTAGAAAATTTGGTTAAAATGATATTAACTGCACTGGAAGTTACATAATAAATTACACCAATATGCATATATCTTTACTAGCAAATATGTATATTTTACATATTTAGAAATTGACAAAAAGAATGCATATATATATTACACATATGTAATTTCAGTTTAGAATAACGTAGAGCGACCCTCTAATATAATGTAACTTTGTTTCTTTTGCTTGTTTTTTGTGTCAGATTAACCACTTTATTAGATCTTTTTCAATAATAAGCTTATAAACCAAATAAACTAAACTGCACCACATGTTTTCAACAATAAACTGCAAACAAACCGTACTTAGAACAATATGGTCGACCTAACGATAAAAACATGCGAAAAAAACGAAGTCATATCGCATTATAAGGTAACTCTCCGTTGTATACAAACTCATAAGGGCAAAAGGGAAATTATGCGGAGGGTTATATGTCCTTTCTGGGACAAATTATTCGTACAAAGACGGAAAGATATTAATAGAGACATGTACATATCAACGCAATTCTTTAAAACTTCAAATAGATCTTTTTCGATTATAAAAATGCAGCTTGGTGCGTTTAGTTTATATCAAAATAAACTGCACTTAAAGTTTACAATAATAAATTGCACCTATATTCACATGTCTTTATTAATACCTTTCCGTCTGTGCACATTTGAATTGCCCATACTGCACTTAAAGATCTCGACATTAAGATCTTTTACAATTATAAATGCAACTTGGTGCGTCTAGTTATTATTTAAATAAACTGCTCTAGATCTTTTTAAGTAATATTCAAAAATTTGATTTAGTTTATTTTGAAATGAATCGCACTCTAAGATTTCAATAATAAACTACACAGATGCGCACTTATCTTTATAAGGGACTGCTATAAGGGTTAAGATAACGGAGAGCGACCCTTTGATGTGATGTAACTTCGTTTTTTTCGCTTGTTCTTGGCGTCAGGTTGACCATTTTGTTATGTGTGCAGTTTGTTTGCGTGCAGTTTATTATTGAAAACGTGTGGCGCAGTTTAGTTTATTGAGTTTATAAGCCTACAATTGAAAAAGATCTTAATATATACCTTAGTTAGAATAAAGAAGAGCAATCCTATGATGTGATATGACTTAGTTTTTTTACTTGATATTGGTGTTAAATTGATCATTATGTTATAAGTATAGTTTATTTGCATGTACTTTATTACTGAAAACGTGTTGCATAGTTTAGTTTGATTAGTATAAAATTTAATTTATTTAAAAAATGTAGTAATAAAAAATAAAGTTATAAAGATGACTTTAAAAACTCTTTAAAAAATATAAATAACATTTTTAAAATAAAAATAATAAAAATAATTTAAATTATAATTACTATATATAAATAAATTATTATTAAAAAAATTAATTAAAAACAAAAAAAAGTAGTTAATATTTAAAAACTTTTTATAAATTTTCTTTAATTAAATTTATATTAATAAGTTATTTTATAAAATCTTTTTTAAATTTGTAATAAATTAAATATGTTTTATAAAAACTGCTTTATTATTTTTAAATATCTTTTGTTTTTTAATATTTAATTTTTTTTAAACTTTATTAAAAAGATTATTAAATTTAACAAGTTAATAAATTTATTAAAAAACTTAATTTTTTATAATAAGTTATAATTTAAAACTTTACCCTTTATAATTTTAAATATTAAGACTTATGATCCTGGCCCTTTTTTAATCTTTTTTTAATATCTTATTTAATACCTTTTGTAATATTAAAAACTAACATATATAAGCTATTTCCAGTAGAAATTTCTTTTTTAATAGTTTAAACAGTATAATAAGAAACTTAAAAAAAATTTATTCAGTAGTAGTTTTGTACTTTTTAACATTGAACTGAAGTGGAACGTTGCTGTTTGTTCCATTCTGAATCTCATCTAATGCCTCTTGTGGTGTTAAGAACCAACGCATATGAGCCATTTCCGTTGGAAATCTCTCTTCTGGTAGTTTAAACAAAGGTTGTATGAACAACTCTCTATTCTTTACTAACCACTTTTGAGCGTTCTTCATTGTCTTTTCATACACTTTCTTCTTTGATCTTGTTGACAGTTTACTATGTGGTTTATGTTGATCGTAGTTCATTCTCTTGTCATATGTAATCTCTGTTAAATGTCTCAACTCAGTTACTGGATTGCGATGCCTCCAAGCACCACTAATTGCATCGAACTGGTAGTGAGGTAGAAACTCCCAACCATGATTAGCAACAAATCGAATCGCTTCTATAACAAAGTTGGCTGTTTCTGACTCCATAAAGTAAGTCAAGTTGATACGAGTGAAACCTGGTTTAAGTGATTCAACATTGTTTCGTAGACAATACGTAAACATTTCTACATTGTCATCTGTCATACCCAGTAATCTAATACCGTATGGACCAGCACATGCACACCCTCCTCTGCTTTGAATCCCAAACAAGTCGTTTAGTAATGCAGCAACAAAAGAGTAGTGAATGAATGCATTTCCATGTTTGATCAGAAAAGAAAATACTGGTAGTTTGACTTGATGATCTTGAGGTCCAACGACAATCAAATTTGGAGTGGAGAGTAGTGCATCCATTCCTTGCTTACAAAGTCGTTCTTCTTCTTGCATAATAAGAGTATCTCCAATGGATGCTTTGAGTTGGAACGTTAACCCACATCTGATTGCTCCTACAATACTTGGTGTACCACTCTCTTCAAGTTCATGACCGTGCAAGTATTCAGTCTCCTTGTCAGTTACGTAACGCACCGTACCACCACCTGGTTGTGATGGTGATTTTGCATGGAACAAGTGTTTCTTTATCACTAATACACCTGGTGTTTCTACTCCACCAATAAACTTGTGTGGTGATAGAAGGATAGCGTCTTTTGGTTCCGTTTCATTCATGTTGATCTTGATGTATGGAGCTGCAGCTGTATAGTCCCAAATAGACAACGCACCGTATTGATGCAACAACTTGGTGATTTCATTTGTTTTCGAAAGTACACCAGTAACGTTACTGCATGCAGAGAATGAACCAATAAGCACTAGATTGTCATCTTGTTCTTGCTTCTTTGAGTAGATTGACAGTTTCTCTCTTAGCATGTCCAAGTTGATCATACCATCTTCATCGTCCTCTATAGTTATCACTTCTTCAACACCATCGTGTTCACGCCATGGCAAAATGTTGGAGTGATGTTCGTAGGGTCCGATGAACACTATTCCTTTTCGATGGATTTTATCCAAACTCAACATGTGAACTAGTTTACTTGCTGCTGCGGTCATACCACTGCCTGCAAATATCAAAACATCATCTTCATTACATGATAAACTCTCTCGTACGACCTGTCTTGCCTCTTCTCTGAACGAAGTCATCTGTAGTCCTGTTACAGACGTAGTTGTATGTGTATTTGCATACAATGGTAAGACCTCAGTTCGAATGTACTCTTCAATAAATTTGAGAGGTTTTCCACTTGCTACATAGTCGCAGTATGTTACTATTCGGTCGCCATAAGGTGTAGTGAATGGCTCGTTATCACCAATAATTGATTCTCTGACATATTCCACAAGCTTTGTGCCCCTGTCGTTCTGGTTTGCTCCAAGAAATCTTCTTTGAAATCGTATGACGCGTTTGTTGAGTTGGTCAGCGACATCTTCTGACTCTGAAGTGTTACTTGTGAGAATTCGCATGCTTTTGTTTGCTTTTCACTTTTCATTGTGGAATCCACCATAAATAGGGTTCCGATAATCGTTCTACTTGAGTATTCGAATTACAATACCACGAGAGGGGTGGCGAGAACGCATCAGCGCATTATTACTGTCTATCTGTTAAAGTAACATTTAACCCTCTTTATTTCTTACCACGGTAATAATTGTGTGGGACAAATGGCATCTTAACAACTTGAGCGTCATACTTTTGTCCTCTGATAGCAACGGTGAGTTTGGTACCCTCCTTGCTATCTTCTGATCTTACGTAACCCATGGCAATGGATCTGTCCAAAATGGGACTCAAAGTACCACTAGTAACATGACCAGTCTCTTTTTCGTAATTTTCATCCAAAATCTTGTATCCTTCACGTGCTACCATCTTGTTGGTTTCAAGTAACAAACCAACACGTTTAATCTTGGCTCCATTTTGAATTTGGTTCAAAATGACACTTGCACCAGGGAAGTTCTTTTCTTCTTGTCTTCTCTTACCAATAGTGAATGATAAACCCGCTTCGATTGGAGTGATTTGATCATTCATGTCATGACCCATCAAACACAAACCAGCTTCAAGTCTCAATGTATCACGAGCACCAAGACCTGCCATTTTGACACGATTGTCTTTTAACAATAATTCACAAAATGGAATAGCATATTGATCAGGAACTGATACTTCAAAACCATCTTCACCAGTGTATCCGCAACGTGAAATTTGAACTGGTACATTGTTCAATTGTGGTATTTTGGCATCAACGCAGTTCATGAATGGTAAAGTCAACGAAGTACCAGTAATAGCTTCTAATACGGATGGTGAAACTGGACCTTGTAGTGCAACGAGCGATTGACCTTCCATAAATTCAAATGTTACTTGCGCGTTTGGATTCTTTTGTTTGTACGAGTTCAAGTGCTCTTTGATATGTGCAATATCTTGCTCTGCGCATCCAGCGTTGACAACAATATATAGCAAGTCTTCACTCTTGCGAGTAACAACAGTGTCATCCATGATACCTCCACGTTCGTTGGTGAATTGAGTTAAACGAGCAGCGTTGTTCTTCAAATCCTTAATGTTTCCTGGAACGAGTGACTCGATAAAGTCCATACCATCTTTTCCGTGTAACCTTGGTTGTGTTAAAATAATATTTTAAAACTAACCTGATCTGACCCATGTGGGAGACATCAAAAATAGAAGCGTTCTTGCGACAGTGTAAGTGTTCCGCTTTCATGCCTTCTGGATAAATAACTGGCATTTTCCATACTGCAAAGTCTACAAACTTGGCCTTGTGCTCTGCGTGGAAAGAGAACAATGCTGTTTTACGTGAAGCAACTGGTGCATCTGTTGATGCGTTTCTAACAGTTTGTTGCAAAAAAGAACGCACCGTCTTGCCTGTTGTGCGAGATAACATATTTTTTGGTCCCTGTTTACAAAAACTATCACTGTCATAGAGAATACGTCAAGTAACACGCGTGAATCTAACGTGCTACATTCACAAATCTGGTATTCTCAAGCAAAATTCTAGACCAACTAATCACATAACAACTATGTTAAGACCATCCCAGGGTATTAAGATGCAGATGTAGGCTTTTGAAAAAATACGTACATATTGCAACTAGATATACTTACTGATCTACCCGATAGAAGATTCATGATTTGTGGTGAGAAGGGTGGATATATTACATTTCGTAGAAATCACAATATCTTCAAAATCGCAAACCAATCATGTTCGAGTACATGCACTATTCTGTTGCCATACAACAACCATCATACACAACAATGCTATTGTAAATCTATTGCCGTTGACAATTATGGAAAAGCTAAACAAAGAACCAATTGCCCTATTTTGAATTTAGCTATTGGAGCACAGCCGTGTAAAATGAGACTAGGTGCATCAATGAAGCATGTAGGGTCAGCTAGGTCCACACCTACGCCATTACACAAACAAACGCGTACTATGAAACCATCAACATCATCTAGTTGTTTAATGTCATCCAATTCACCAATACCATATGACACAAATGGTACTATTATGACTGGAATCACTA
>JAESGV010001319.1_pt1 | contig 10411 bp, 14 predicted proteins | sample 9269781 | NCBI WGS metagenome assembly JAESGV01 (sample SAMN15741586, study PRJNA653496) | algae metagenome | isolation source: Tildeniella torsiva UHER 1998/13D and co-occurring heterotrophs from... | place: Slovakia: Slovak Paradise National Park, Hrabusice, Kosice Region | collected 2000-01-01
CGTATGCATGGAACACTTGTGCTAATGGTTTCTTGCTTGACAATACAAACTCTTGCGTTTGTTGAAATGCTGATTTGGAGGTTTCATTTGGTAAGACTACTAACGCGCGATATTCTCCGCCTTTGTAGGGTAACCATACCCATGATGCGTTGGAATCTCGACCATATGAAACAGTTGGGTTGTATTTATGCATCATTTGTACTCGTGATGAAGTACCAAACGTGTCAAAATTCTCGTCTTTTGTTTCTCTTTTATTAAATTTGTCTTTCCATTCACCTTTAAAATAAATAGCGTTTGTGATGACTAGTTGCGTATCAAATGATATAGATCCAGGCGCGAGTAGGTCTTTTATCAAGTTGTTCGTCTTTTGTTCGATATACGCGTTTATGAAATCTGTACTTTGTTCTGTATCTTGAAAATAAAATGGCTGTCTGAATATTTCCGAGTTGCATTTACTCACGAGATTGTTTTGGAATTTTTGCACTAGTGGATAGTCGTGTGCGATATGAAGAGCGTTGGCGACGGATAATATTTTTAAACTTGTTTAAGTGTTCTGGTACTTTTACGATTGTACTTTCCGTAAGAGATAATGCAGCCAACATTTGTTCTCTGGTTTTGTTCTTCGCTCCTGTAGCAGTCATAACTAACGCGATGAAGATGCTATGTGGCGAGTAAACAAAGTTACTGTCACCCTTGCACCAGTCTTGTTAGTTCATTCGTGAAACTCTGTTGTGCTTCCATGGTTTTCTGGTTACAAACACGTTTTTACAAACTAGAAAAACGTTGAGCAGATGGAACAGTCGCACCAGTTCAAAAGACAAAATGTCCGACGACAATAGCACACGCTACTTTATTTGAATAGCAGTGTGCAATGCTTCAAATAACTTCTCTGGCAACTTTGTTTTGGCATCGTCTATGGGGTAAAAGGCAACATTGGTGTGTTCATTAGTTTGACGTTGCTTGCCTTTTAATGCGTTAGTTTGAGGTTGCGGCAGCAATATGTCATCCTCTTTTTCGCAGACAGCAATAAAGTAAATATGCTTCAGTTTCATACCATCTCTTTCTTCTATAAACTCAAACTTTTCATCAATTTTGAGTTTGTCGATCTTCTTCTTGTTGATATTATCTCCTTTTCTGTATAACTCTTCTTTGGCTTCACGAATGGCACCTTCTTTCTCACTTTTATCAGTAAGCTCTAATCTCCCTTTTGGTGGTACCCAAACCTGCAACAGTGTGTCATCGTATTGTTCTGTTCGGAGTTCTAACTCTTCATTTGCTTTTGTCTCAAGCCATGTTAGCAAATCATCGTTTTCTCCTGCTTTTTTGAACAAATGTTTTGTAATTTTTGGTGGCTCTGCCGCCCCTGTTCGAAAATAACGAACGAAATTGTCTTCAGTACGTACACCGCGCAAAAGCATGAGTTCACGATTGGTCATTTTCTTGAACTCGCTTTCAAAGTTTACTTTCTCAAAGACATAACCAGTGTTTAAATGCTTTCGAATGACATAGGCTAGATTGATAGATGCACGAGTAAAGTTTCGCATTAAAAGTACTCTGTTTTGATGTTGGTCGTATATGACTATGAACATTCCAACGGTGTAACGCACAAATTCTGATCGTCTCTTACGTGACTCTCTGAGTGGATCGTCAGAATTAGTTTTGTAGCGCTTTCCGCTCCATTTCGCCTCACATTTTAAACAAACTACCGCACCGCTATTAAAGCGTGGCAGCTCTTTGAATTCTATTTCAAAAGTTCCACTTTCGTTTCCCAAGACAAATCTGTTAGATTCAGAATACACTTCAACGACCAGCAATCCGTCAATGTTAATTTGTACTATCCCCACGTTATCTTTTAGGTTATTAATGGACCTACAAACTTTTACTTTTGCTGGGTTGAACGCATTATTACTGGGTCTTGACCGGGACTGTTTGCCACATGCGTTTAGTGACGGCTGACAGGTGTACGTTACAAACAACGTAATGTTCAAACAGGCAGTGCACACCATCGCTAGGAAAACGTTGAGTAGATGGTACAGTCGCACCAGCGGGTTGAAACAAACCACTTCAAAAGGTAAATCGTCTGACGACAATATTGTGCATGCTACTTTACTTATCGGAGGTGGTGTCTACATTTACTACTGGTTAAAGCGTACGTGCACAAAAAATGCTAACAAGTAGGTCACGACGAACAAATAAAAGCAATAGATAGAGAAAAGCAACAGGGTTACGATTTAAATTTTGAATTACAGACCGATAAAACGATATGGAGACGATTAACGTATTTAAAAAATATGGCAGCACTGCTTGAAGGTGGAGATTATCATGCAGACGTGTTTCGGCCTGATTTCACTCAATTGTGCATGTTAATACTACTAAACTCATTACGAGTTGGAGAATTTGATGCGTTTGAGTACACAGCAACTATTTTAAAATGTTTAGCAAAAAGCGAGAACAGTATGCATCGTTTTTTGATCTCATAGTGGTAGGGCCAATAGCAAAGAAATTGATTGAAACACAGACGCTAAAACGATTATTTAGAACCATTGAAACGTTGGAAAGTCAAAACATATCATATGATACACTTGCGTCGTACGTTAACGATGGCGAGAAGATGAACCCACAAATACGGAAAGAAATACAACTTGTGCAAGATACGATAATTACGTTACATTCGCAAGAACATAATCACGACGATATCGTCAGAAACAAAGACTATATGCAGTACTTGTACGAACAATTATATTCTGACCATGAAAATGTACGATTAACTGCGTTGCGAGCGTTGGAAGCCACTTTAAAACTAGAAAGAACAGAACTAAGTCAAGATCGGAAAATACTATGTGATAATAATCACTTTATGGGAATTGTATCGAAGCGGTTACGAGAGATGGGCCAAGAGAATATACTAGAAAAAGTAGACACTAAAGACCCACTGTGGAAAGAATACATTCCTATTGCAAAGAGCATGCTCGTGTATGGTGTCGCAATGTTCGCAATATCCACTGTATATGCAGCAAAGTACAATACTATACTTACGAAACAGCACTACAAAGCGTTGGCTCTGTTTGTTCCCTACATTGCAATTGTTTGGAGTGACAAGGCGACAAAGTTTGGAAAGAGAATCGTAGATCAAAGACTCTTCCGCAACATGGAAAAGCGAGTAAGATCAAAGAGCATGAGACCAGCAATAGACACCCCACTCAAGCACAATTTTGTTCGACAAGCTGCTTTTTTACTCTGCACTGTAGGTCCTATTATCTTTTTCACTCCTCTGGAAATTGCACTTGCACCATTAGTCCTTTGTTATTGTCTAGACGAGGTAATAAAAGATCTCTAAACGCTCCACGTGTCACAAAGCTTCGAGAGGTCTCTCTTCCTACTGGATGTTATTTTTAGAGATCAATTCTGGTCAAGAATAAAAGCTAACCTTGTTTGGAATATCTCACTTAGAAACCTGAAAACCTCGAAACGACACCAACAGAATAATAACCATGGCTCACGGACGATTGTACTCTGCCACCATTAAGAACAGTGCTAGAAGTCAAGTTGTTGTAGAATGCACTTACGTGCCTATCAGTGGAACTGAAAAGGAGATTCTTACTCAAAGAATTGACTCTGGTAAGAGCAAATCTTTTGCACCAAAGAAATCTACTAGTGGATTTACCATGTACGTCGAATCATTCGTTGTTACCGATGAGAACAAGGAGGAAACTTTCAGAGGACCATTTGTAGAGCAAGACAAGGACAAGAAGAACTTTGTTATCGAAGAAAGCGAAGACAACCGTCAATTTGTATTTAGTGTATAAATGTACTATCATCACCGCGTATGATTTACTCTAATAATTCCATACAGCTCCAAACATCCTATGACTATTTGTTAGATGGAAATATTCACTACTTACCCATGCAATGGCCTCTATCAGAGTTTGGCCCTCGATGCATGATCCTAAAGTATCTGTAAAATGTATGGCAGTTCTGTATTGGCCACGCGCCGCCAGTAGAAAAAGAAATAGTTTCGTCGTTTCTGTGTTCGCTTAATGTAACCCAGGTTTGCTTATCGTTCGATGCATCTAGGTCCCAATTTCGTAACTTACCACTCCACCCTTCTCTTGTATGAAGAATGGTATAATATGTTGGTAATAAAGGAGAATTATTCAGTAAATCTATGTGTACGACGTGTTGTTCGCGTTCGGTACCCCTCTCGTGCCCAGAACCCCATTTTCCGGGAATCTTGCCTACAATATCGGCTTGTTCGTTGTATCCTTCTGAATTATTTTTAGGATGGTGTGATACTCGCAGATAGCCAAAGTCGTGTGGGTTTACCCAATTTTTCGTGTTCGATTTTGTGCCAATATAGTAGAAATAGCCTTTGTTATCACCTATTTTTTCAAACTTGAATTCTATCTAGAAAATTAAACCATGTTGTTACGTACAGTTTTTATACTCATTTTGGTGCGCAGAAGTGTATGTAAATTGATGTCAACGCTTCCACCGGTCGGCAGTACAAGCTGCAAATCCTCCATTAACTTGTAAAAATTTTTATGAAAATACTGATCTTGAAGGGAAGACATTTTCGGGTTACAAACGCTTCCACCATGAGACCTATAACGTTAAATGTACAGGTAGAGCTGCAAAGGGAAGTGTTTGAGACTTCTTTCCTTGGCTTAGGTACCACAAAGTCTTGGAGGGGATTGACGGAAGATTGCTTGGGAACAAGAGTTAAACTGGAATAGTATTTACCATTGCAGAACAATTTTAATTATATTCACTAGATTGATAAGCATCGTTATAAATGACTGGTGCATTTTCTGCATTATCCTGATGGTACGTCTCCTGTTGTTGTTCAATATCACCTTCTGATATGACCAATGCAGGCATAGGATTCCAATTGTGAATAAATGCGAACGATCCCTTTTTTTCTTCTGGATATGCCAAATATATACTAAATCCACGTGATCTATACTTCAAGTTTTCCGTTTCAACCGCTTTGAGTAGCGTTACTTGACCTTCTTGTTTGAGTTTCTTGTGTGTACGAAATAGTCTCCACAATTCTAGAGGAATAAAAATGATGTAACCTAACACGACTACGCCTAGTAATATTGTACATACCAGGTAGACGATATTCAAAGTCTTATCGTTATGATTTGTGACAATGTACCCGTTTGCTTGTAGTGACAAAGAGAGCGTCATTATAATTAATGAAGCGATCGTAAAGGTGACAGAAGTCCGTAAAAAATTATGTGATATTGATTTCACGTTAATCTGTTGTACATCGGAAAGTGTATCGATGCAGGAATCGTATTCGTCTTGTGTAATGTTGAACGACGCTGATACTTGGTCGTACTTGTTCTCGAATGAATGAGGTGTTGTGAAACCACCATTGGGTGGCTTCTTGAATTCGTGTTTGACTGCGTTCATTGTATTTGAAGTGTTGTTCTCGCAAAATTACAACTAGAACCAAACAACACGATAATACATAGTTAGTGATCAGCTAGTATTTCGTTTTTAGAAGAAAATGAAGTTTAAATGAATTGGTTTACATTATTGTTAATAAGTGGAGCGTTCTCGGTAAAAATGGTTTGATGGGTTGTTTCTGGTTGCTCGTGATCGTTGGTAGATATTACTAGTGTCGGTTTAAACATCCAATTTGCAATAAATGCAAATGGACCTTTGTTGTTTGGTGGGTACTCCATAAAAAATCTAACACCGTTGTATTTCTGGCTCTCGAGGTCTGCTGCACTGTTTAGCGCTTCTTTTGACTCTTCTTTAATCTTTCTTTGTGCACGGAAGCCCAAAAACCAAACAAGTGGAATTAGTATAATGTTGAGCACTACTGCAACAAAAACAATCACCAAAAGTGCTATGTGAGCTGCTGCCATCGCTTCTGTTGCGTTTCTTCGAATAAAGTAATTGCTTTGTGTTGTTAATACCATACTGAGTACACTCAGAATCAACGATGCTGTAGTAGTTGGCAGCACAACGCGGAGCGTGTTCACTTGGACCCTTTTTAAATTTTTATGGTGAACATCTGCGATTATTTGTAGTGAATTGTTGTACTCGTCTTGTGTGAGGCCCATTGTTGAGGCTTCTGCGTATTTGTCTTCGAATGCTGCTGGTGCAAAGAAACTTGCGTTGGGTGGCTTCACAAACTGGTGCTTCACTGTTGTCATTGTTGGTACTTCTAAATTTGAAAGTGTTTAAACGCGCTTGTAACATGGCAGAGCTCCTCGGAGAATGCTGATAAAATTCGTGACGGTTGTTGTCACACCCTTCTATTTCGTCAAGATCTGAACCAGATATGCGTAACTAAAGTTTGTTTTATATTACTTGATTACATGAAAGTAATGAGTGGAATATTCTCGCAAGTCGTCTCAATGATAGTAATTGGTTTGCTCGTCATCACTTGTAGAGATAATCAAAGTTGGTTTCCAACATCCAATTCTTCAAAAATGCAAATACACCTGTCGATTCTGCTGAATACTCAATGTGAAACTTGATGCGCTCGTATTTATGACTCTCGAATGCGACTGCTTCGTTCAAGGCGATTTTGCACTCCTCTCTAAGAGCTTGTTGAACAAAAAACGATTTCAACACGACAAAAGGAATCATTCCAATCGCGCAGGCTACTTGGATCCAAAACATATCTTCTGCAATTCTAAGCAAAGTTTGTGTTAGTTCTGTGGCGTCTTCACTTACAGGCAATCTCATTCGAATTTGTATTCCAGAATTGACTAAAATCCACGCTGTAATAATAGGAAGTGCTGCTTGAATGATGTTGTTTTAACTACTGTCAAATTCTGTTGATGTGCTTTTGAAAGTGCGTTGATCGAGACATATAGTTCTAACTCGTCTTGAGCTAGACCAAGGCTTGCTGCTTCATCGTAAGTGTTCTCAAACTCACCGTATGTTGAGCTACAGATAGATACATCCATTGTTGCTTTTGTTATTGATGAATACTTAGATCTTTTGACCAAAGTAAATTCAAGCAATGGTGCTCTAATTGCGACCACAGAAATTTTGTGATCACTGGGCCGTCGGAAAAAGCAGTACCTAAATTTGTAAAAGCTTGCGGCTCAAATTCAAACACGTTGCAAACAATTTAACATGACCCTCGAGGATACTAAAGCTGACCATAAGACATCGGCCATAGATCGTTTGTCGCTGATTGTAGACCGACCAGGAAACCGTTTAAATCAGAGCACAGTAATCATACTAGAGAAACCAGAAAATGAGGAGCACTATCCAAAGGATCATTTGTGCGATTTAATTCGAGAACGTGTATTACCGAAACAAGTTCGTTTTCGTTGTCGTATTAGCGAAGATATGAATACTTTCCAAGAGATGGACAAAACGTGGAGAGTAGAGGACCATGTACATATTTTACGGATTGAAAAGGCAGACGACGAAAAAGATGACGAACCAGCACTTATGAGATGCATTAGCGAGCTTCAGAATCTACAAATGCCACTCGACAAGCCTTTATGGGATGTGCATGTCATAGAAAACTATTCTAGAGGCACAGCAATGATGTGGAGAATTCATCACAGTAAGTGCATTATTTTTACGCGCTAAATATAAAGCGATCGGCGATGGTTTTTCGCTAGTTACATTATTCGCATGTTTAAGCGACTATTCGAAAGATGAACTGTTGAAAAGTTTTAGACACAATTATTTCGGTACTACAGAAGCAAAGAAAGACAATCGTGGAACATCATCCATAGTAGAGTCATGCATGCAAGCGTTAACGCTTCTATTGTTCTATTTCTGGCTTGCTTGTGCGTCATTGTACATGGCAGTCAAGTATATCAAGTTTTTGTTCTTTACACGAGAGTCCAAAACTGTATTCAAAACGGGACATCTTAGTGAACGCAAATCTTTGTGTTGGTTGCATCCAGATGATGTCATTGATCTTGACGAGTGTAGTAAGGTTGGAAAACGGTACAAATCTACAATCAATGATGTTGTAGTGTCGTGTTTACTTGGTGGCATGGCTCGTTACATGGACAAGTACCAATTCCATAACAAAACACGAAACACAGAAATAGAAATAGGTATTTCTATATTAGCAAATATGAGAGATCCGCGTGTTTTATTGACAGATTCTAAAGAAGCATTTGATATGTTGTATACGCCTGGAAACAAGGTTGGATTCATGGCATCTCGAATCCAACTTTATGGCATACGTGATCCAGTGGAACGACTCAAACAAGTATCGGCTAAGCTCACCACGCTAAAAAATTCTGGAGAAAAGTTTCTGAGTTATTACTCAAGTATGTTAGTATGGATGCTTCCTGCATGGGCAATTCGTATGATTTGGGACACATTACTCGGTGGTGTGACACTTGTTGTATCAAATGTTCGAGGACTTGCCAATATGTCTATTGGTGGTCGCAAGCTCATCAACTCGCTTGGTTTTGTTCCAGGTACTGGTCCTGGTGAACTAGCAGCACTTGTGTTGAGTAGTCATGGTAAACTCAACTTGTGCTTGAATTGTAACTCTACAGCTGTACAAGATACTTCATACTTGATGGAGTGTTTCTTGGAAGAATACAAAGCATTGAAAAATAAATAGTTTTATCTATTCAAATCGAGATGATCAAAACGTTCTCCGTTGTGATCAATGGCATCCATATGAATTCCTTGTTTGTTACACTTTACATAATGAACATGATACTTGACTTCCATGCGTTCATGGTAGCCATTTCGATGTGGTTGCGGGTATAGAACACCCATTGCACCATCACCGATGTATATCGTACCTTTTTCACCCGTTTCGTTATTCTTTATTGGTTTAGAACGTTTGTAGATGTGATCATGGTTTTCTAACGCCAAAGACACGTTATACTTGGAGAAGAGTGGTTCCCAGTATAATCTACCATTGAAAACAACTTGATCAAAAGAATGACTAGACGATGGGTACAGAGGAGAGTGGTACATGACCAACTTGTTCGTAGTTCGGTACTCAGTGCTCCATTGTCTTTCCATCCATGGAGATTGATCTTTTTGTTCGCTTATTACTGCACTATCAAGCACAGTAAGCGAATAATCAGATGTTAATCTATGAATGTGATACAATGGTCGCGTTAGCGCTTGCACACCAACTTGATGCGTGTTAAAGAACAGATAAGGAAGAATTTCGTTTCTTGAACTATGAAATAGTCCATACTGTGCTTCATGGTTACCAATTGCAGTTAAAAGTGGTATCATATGACCACTAGTTGTTACCGCGTGCTTGTCATAAAATTTGTAAAATTGGAACCATCGATGGGAACATGCAATGAACCCATCATCGTATACAATATCTCCTCCAATGGAAATAAAATCTGGTGATAAATCCGTTGCTTTTTCTAACATGTGTAGACCTTGTTTGTTGATTCCCATATCTCCGCCATTTGTAAATGTAACCGAATCTGTACCGAATGTCTTGAACTTTCTTCTCTTGTGTTCAGAAATTGTTTCCACTGGTGTTGTCAAGTACACTTCGAATTGATACTCTGTGTTTGGAATCAAATTGGTAAGCTCGCATGTGTGAATCCACCGATCGTGGAAATCCCATTGGAAATTGTTCAAATTGAACGAATGGCAAGAATAATCCAGTGGTTTCAATTTTCCATTATACAATCGTACATAAGCTCGCGACGATTCCGTAGTTGACAAGAACTTTATGATCATTTCTTCTTGTGGTTTTTCTGGCAAGTTAAGGATGACTGAACAGATAGTTCCCTCTTCTAAACTATTAGAAACATTCAACGACTTACTACAATGAGTTTCGTCGAACAAGTGTCGAGAGATTGTCGTACTAAAATGATCAGGATAAAAGCAAGAACATGTTCCATAAAACGAAAACATGGCCAGAAGTGAGAGGATATTTGATACTAGTGCTAATGCGATAAATACCGAAGCGTTTGTTTGTACTGCAGTATGTACGGCTGAATACGGACGAACAGGTGAAATGGGACTTGGTGTGCGCACTTGTTCAAATTCTTCGTCATTCGCGTACGTCATTTCTCGATATTCGCTGAATTGAGTGTAGTTGCTGTACACTATGTTGGTTATTATTGATGACGCAACTGTAGTAAAAATACACATGATTCCACCAAATAAAATAAATGGGACTTTGTTGAACGCTACTGAAAAAATAAAAATTGCGTTCACTGAGAAGACCAGTCCACATAACGATATGAATTGAATGATGGAATAAAATAAATGTTTTCTCTTGTTTGCGGGTGAAAGTTTGTGCTCTCGCTTATTTCGTTTTGATTGAACATGAGTAATAAATCTTCTATGCAAGAAGATGGAGAGTATGGATGATAGAAGAGATATTATGCAACACCCGATGCTCCACGTGATGAAGACACCGTACTGGGTGAGCGAATGCATTCCTATTGTAACGTAAACTGGGCTAAATCAA
>JAESGV010001320.1_pt1 | contig 10411 bp, 6 predicted proteins | sample 9269781 | NCBI WGS metagenome assembly JAESGV01 (sample SAMN15741586, study PRJNA653496) | algae metagenome | isolation source: Tildeniella torsiva UHER 1998/13D and co-occurring heterotrophs from... | place: Slovakia: Slovak Paradise National Park, Hrabusice, Kosice Region | collected 2000-01-01
TACTGCAATTGTTACCAGGTGGTAGTTGCACAGATGAAGATTTGTTACAAGCTCCAAGTTGCACTAGTACATCTGTTAGTGTTAGGTTTGAACCAAGAGCTATTGCGAAGGGATTCCCAGGATGGGCAACCTTCTTGATCATAGCGTTAGTGTTTGTACTAGTTGGAGGAATATTTGCAGTGTTAGTGTATTTGTATTTGAAGAAATGGAGAAGGAGGAACACGTATGAGGTATTTACCAGCAACACAAAGAGTTACTGGACTGATTTCCAAACAAATTCATAAACAATACTTGTAAAATATTTTGTTTGACAAGTGATGGGCAAGGCTCACAGTGTACCAAGCCAAGTAGATGTTTATGTTCCTGAATTTATTACATATAAAAAAATTTTACTGCTTGGTGCTGGTGAGACGGGTACGCAAACTCAACTCGTACTGACAACAAGGAAAATCAACTCTCTTCAAACAATATAAAGAAATAATCGGTAACTGGAGCGATGACGATCGTGAGTCTATGCGTGATATCATATGTGAATATATTAAAAGCAATGATGCTTCTAGTCGAACACATAAACGAGTTGAAGATTACCAGAAAAACCACTCTTAGATTACTTTATCGATTTAAAGCATACCAATGCCTTTATAAATGTACAAGACCACTGGAATGCAAACTTGGGACAAATTAACACAAGCTTGGAGACTGAAGCTGTAAAAATAATGTGGAATGATCGTCATAAAATTAATAACAGTCTCCCTATCTCAATGGAGTACTATATGGGAAAAATAGAGTCCATGTAGATTGACGGTTAGAAAGTATTTTGCTCCATTATGAACTGCCGATGTTACATCTCGACCAGCCGATACAACGACGCATGCATATTATAGACACGAGTTGTCTGTCAAATTTTCAGGTTGCGTTGGACAAGAATGAAAGTTATTTCGTCATGTGAAGATTTTAACCGACATTTTTACACAACTCGATTCCACCTCTAGAACCACCTATACACTCGACATGCAGCGACGCATCACTACCACATCGTGCTACCTTTGAGAATGTTCTTCAAAAAATTGATTGTCAACCTTGGCATACCATAATCCCAATTTACCATGACTTTTTTCATTCAAAAGTAGTAAATGAAACGGTAGGTAATCAGACCATCCTAACGGAGTGACCATCACACTTCCCAAGTATGTTAGGTCCGTCGCCTTGCAAGCAAAACCTCAGCCGAGGTTTGGGTAGTTGTCAGCGGTGGAGTGAAGCTTAGTAGGTCGCCTGTTGCAGTAGTGTTGGGCATGAGCTTGACCGCAACAACCCTCCGAACGATTCCTCTATGACATATCTGTGCCTTGTACCCCATCACAATATCCTTCAAGTCACAAAAAAGCTGTACCCTACCTTTTGCTTGTTCGATGTAGGGTGTACGCAATGAACTCATGGGTTAAGCGTTTGGATTTAAGAACTATGTTGATAATGTGTAGTTCTTTGAGCTGTTGCCTACTACGCGAACTTTAAACAACAGTGGCATTCGAGTCTTTTGACGCATGTAGCTGAATTATCACTACCATGAGACTTTACGCGAAGAAAAGTACATATAAGTGTCGAAGCGCAGTAGTAAAACAAAAAATTTGCTAGAACTTGCGACACTATTATACAAAGATTCTGTTACTAATCGAGCACTCGAATCGTTGGACTTGTTTAATCAAGTAGTCAATATAGTCGATGGTTCGATGGCGTTCCTTGAACAAGTTCATCCTGTGACCATAACAAACGTTATGCACCAGCTGCATTGTACCGTTGTTATAAGTAACTACTTCTAGGCTACACGTGCAGCGATCATATTGTTTGTACTTTACACTATCAATGTAATTTTTAAGTGGGATTATGGTTTGGTGTTAGGCAACAAGGCTAAATTTAGAACGAAACTGTTTACTCATTTTCCTTGGTATCTTTCTTGTTACTAGTAACTGGTGTAACGGTTAATAAACCACTGGTCATATCTACCACTACGGTTTGCTTTGGTACTGTTGGCTTCTTCGCGTTACTTCTTAATGGAACCGCGTTTTGTTGAGGACGTGCAGTGGTAGGTTGCATCAACGGTGGATTATGCACTATTCTTGGAGTCGTCTCTGGAGTAGATTTCTGCGAACCTGCTTTTCTTTTCACCTCCATTGTCTGAACAAATTGTCGTTCATTACTTCCAATCGAAATACCATCCAATTGTTCCAAATTCCTCCTACTAGCAACAATAATTTTATCTCTATACTTTGGAATCTTGTTTATCGGATTATGAGAGATATCCAATTCTGTCAAATACGTGTTACTCGACAATACAAAGTGTACAGCTTCCAAGTTATCAATTCTATTCTTAGACAAGTGTAGCTTTGTCAGACACTCTAACCAACCCAAGTTCATCACTTCTGAAATTTGACAATTTGAAGCGGTGAGTAGCAGTAGATTCCCTGAGATTGCTTTCATGCTTGATTCGTCAAAACTCATACAAACATTTTCTGGTAATTCTTGATTGGAAAGATAGAGTTCTTCTAGTTTTGTCATTGTCTCCAGATTTTCAACAACTTCGATGTTATTGTTGTCTAGATATAGTTTTGTTAGATTGACCAAACTTTCTAGATTTTCTAATTTCTTAATCTTGTTGTGTTGTAGATATAAGTGAGTTATGTTTTTTCCGATTACGTTCAAACTAGTGATCTTTTCGATTTTGTTGTTGAATAAATATAATACACGAACGCTCGTACAGTATTGGATATTTTCCTATTGGTTAAATATTGTTGCATTAATCGTACCATTGACTCTAAACCTGCATTATCTAAGTGTAGATGAGTTAATCGAGCCAAATACTGTTTCAATGTTTCTTTGTCGTTTCTAGGCGTCTTTTGAGCTCGTTTCAAGAGTAAATCTTTTGGCACACCAAAAGGATTAAACGGTACTTCATCTGGTACTTCTACTTGTTTCTCCTCCGTTACGCTATCTGATAAATACAATGCATTCCGAAGAGTCTATGGTCGTTAGTACAGTGGAGTTCAAATTACTGTTAAAGTCGCTGCTTTAATTGAGCGGCAGTATTCAAATAGTGAGTCACCAATGTCTTGGTATATTTGTTTGCATACATTGATGCCACTCGTTCTAATTTGCGTGTTGATACTCTGTAGCGCTTCATTTACAAGAGGCATGATTTTATCTGCTTCGATAGGACCCTTTGGCTTCATGTGATGATCTTTTACTAACATTTCTAACAGATACAATCGACCTGTCCATAGTTTTGCTGCATTTTTCGATTTTATCGGTTCCAGTACAAGTGGTAGCACCGTTGACATATTTACATTTTTGTTATTGCATATCTTTCGTATCGAACGTATAGCTTCTTTCTGATTGCGTGGGTTAATGTCGCCTGTTTTTGATAACAATAGAGGTATCAACGATTTGACAAACGACGAAAACTCATCTTTCTTTCCTGGTCGCTGTAGGATTGGTGAGTCTAGTTTGTTACAAATTGTGTTGTTTAGTACCTAAGAAAACTCGTAATGCTTGATGGGCTGGTATCAGAACCTTTAGTAATTTAGAACTGAATATTCGAAGTAGTATGATATACGTTGCCTGTGCTACTTTTGTCTGCAAGTGTTACTCAATTGGAAAAACCAAATACTTTTTCAATTGGTAAAGTTATCGATGGAAAGATTAGAAATCCCTTAGGCAGGTCGTTGGCTTGTTGAAGCCAGCTTATTAGTCGTTTCATGCATTCTTCTTGATCCTGATACTTTGTACTGGGATCTACACATGCGACAACGAATTCTTCTGGGTACACCTCCTGTAAAACTGCAAGCTGCTTTTCATCTGGTACAAGTTCTTTCAACGATAAAGGTTCTTTGAGTTCTCTATCGTCGTCTACAATTTCATTTTCTTCTATCTCTTCTTCCTCTCCTTTCTTAAATGCACTTAATGCTAAATCTTCTTCGTCATGTGCTACGTTCATACAAACTTTTTAAATTACAACAGGCGGGACTCTTACAATCTGGCTTTTTCTCTAGTCTTCATATGTGGGAATGTCTGCCAACTACCCAGAAAAGAGTAAGCCCAAGCAACACATAGCTAACTATTGAACAGTTACATCTGGGGCTACTACTTATCTAAAGATTGAGAAAAACAAAGCATTTTACTATGTGCCGGAAGGAAGAGAAGAAGATGCTACGTAATGAACTCGATCTAGTTAAATTAACATCACATTAGAAAGCATTTCAAAGCACATTGGGACAAGAACAAAAACAAACCATACTACTCAAATTTTCAACGAAAAACTGTTTGGAACTTACCAGATGTTTCTGGAGAGCCAGTAGCTACACCATCGACACCAAAATCAACCACCACATCGACTCCATCGACCCCGACTACGCCAGTTTCTCAAAGTATTACAAAACAAACTCCCACAACACCAGTAGCTCCCTCAACACCCGTGCAAAATGGATCAAACACAGTTAGTTCGCCATCGACACCAGCACCAAAGACACCTACAGTACCAACGACGCCAACTCCCACACCTGTAACACCAGTAACACCGTCGACCCCATCAACACCTACTACCGCTCCAGTCATTTCACAAAAAATACCAGTCACACCTAACACGACACCGGCGACGCCAATAACACCATCAACACCGAATAACACTCCATTAACTCCCATAACACCTGGTAGACAAACAACTGCACCTGAACAGGTCGGAACAAATTTAACAGAGCCTAAAAAAGAGGAGCCTGTAATTAGTGTCGCAGAAAAAGAACCACAGAAAGATAACACAACCAATAATGCACCGATAATACAAGTCGAAGCGAATGCTGTAGCAGAACAACCAAAAGACGTCGCGAAGTCAGTTGAAGAACAACTAAAAGAAGGAGATCTAAAGCCAGAGTCATCTATTCCTCGCACTATATCAACAGACAGTATGAGCGATGATTTAGGTTCCGCTGCAGAACCATCAGAAGAAAAGAAGCTACAACGAAAAACGATGATGAAACTATTATCGAAAAAGACAATTATTGGATCTCTGCAAGATCAACCATTGAGCAAAATGACATCCATGGCAAGTCCATCATCACCAGGTGGAGATGAACTTGATTCGTTAGATTTTAGTGGATTCGCAGGCGACTACTCTTCCAACTCACCAACTACCATAAAGAAACGATCATTTGTAGGAAGTATGGAAAGCAACACAAACAAACGAAACACATTCTTGGGGAAATCAATAATTGGATCACAAACAGTTCCCAAGTTTAGTAAAACAACTGACTTGGCACCTGGAAATAGAGAACTAGAAGACCAAATCGAAGAAGAACAGTTTATGCAAGCAGGAAAAGGCGAAGTTCACGTTTTATGTGCAATTAAAGCCTACGAGATCTCTAATCAAGGAGAAACAAAAGTATACAAGTATTTAACAATCGCTCGTGATGCTTGTGGTGCTTACGCGTTGTTTGTAGTTGCACCAAGTCCTGTAAAGAACAAGAAAACTCAAGGAATAAGCATTGCGTATCCGATACTTGGTATTAAGAATGAAATGATTCCTATGGATGGCCCCAACTCCACAACCAAGTTTTTTCTAGATTTAGATGGTGTAACGATAGCATACCTTACGCATACACAACTTCGAGAAAAGTTTGTAAAAGCACTCGCTTTTGCATGTGAACCAATACAGAAAGCAAACGGACTACCGCTGATATTTATGAGAATGGCATCTATGGACTTTGTTTTTGATTACACAGGGTGTAGACAGCGACCACAAGAAGGTAGTATAGAATCTGTTCTTAGTGAAATCATACGTACAAATAATCCAAATGATGAAGAAATGTCGAACAAGTTTCGTGCATTGATACGTGATATTCACTCTCGTGATGCTGTTATGACAAAACTATGCGACTATGTATTGAAGAACGACACTAGCCTAGGTCAACGATTTGATGAAAAACGTGTAAGGTTGATTCTGCATTTGATAGAGTACATGATAGATGTTCCATACCTATCGTATCGAACGACAGAACTTCGAGATCGGATACTGCTTACGTTAGATACTATACTGAACATGGGAGAAGCAGAAGAGAAACGAGTACAACATGTCATTGTTAAATCGGCGAGTGTGTTTGCTGCCATGCAAGCGTGGAAGGGTAGAAGTAGTTTTCCTAATGAGCCGTTTCCAGAAGATTTTTTCTCACTCACGATACGAAACACTCGGTCAGAAGCGATTAAAAGAAGACAATCTGTACGTCACACTGATGTGGTGTCCAAGTTGAAACGATTTACAAGTGAAGTGTTACTAGGAACGATCATTTGTACAACTGATGGTGAAATGATTGGAGATCAACAAATGTACATTCCAATGGTACCAATAGAACATGTCATGGCTTATCAAGTTAGAAATATGACAAGTAGTGATGACGTGTTTCGGTGGTTATTGCAACTTAGTCATAACAAACAACTAACGTACTGGGCCAAAGCACTCGCTAATCAACCGTTCGAGTCATCAGTCCTTAAACGCTCATTTTTGGCGGCTGTTAGAGCAATGTCAGAAACCTTTCAAAACTTGAATGTTGGGATATTGTACGACAACGTAGTCAAGTTGGACCTATTGCAAAACTCTGTTTTATTTATTACCGTTTGCGTTGTTAAAGACAAGAACGAAATTGGAGCGCTACCAAGAGGTTATCAATGGCTACAAACCCATCTTGTAGAACAAGAGACATACGTACGATTCCACAGTGGTGTAGATGAACTAACACCTATGGAGAAACTGTCGAGTCAAACACGATGGATCAACTCTGCCATCAAGCTAGCACTAACGCCTTGTATGCCCAAAGGTGTACACATTGGCTACACTCGCTTTGTACAAACATTCGACGGCTATCATATACTCACCACTACCGATCGTAGTACGATTCCACATACTCACGTATCAAGTCAACTCTTAACACCAGATCAATGGAAACAAGTTCTTCAGTGGAAATCAAAACTAGAAACAGGTGAAAGTATAATACCAGAAGATTGTGTTATCACTTCCGACTCACCTGGCTTTGTTTGCAATTCTTTTGAAGATTTTTTCATACGTGCGTGGCTGCGACTGCAAGAGGAGTCAGGACAAAAAACATTTGGAAAACTGTATGATGTTGAAGCCATCATGTGGGACGAAACAAAAGAAACACAAATGATTCTCTTCGCAGAATACGTTGATGAAATGACACTGAGTGACAAAGAACAACAGTTGATGTGGTTACGAGGAACAACGTTTGAGTTTTTTCAAAACTTACTCTATAACCCAACATCATACGACAAGTACATGAAAGCATTACGTACTGAACTAGGAGATCATATGTACGTTAACGCGTGCAGACATAGCATGGACGAGATGGTCATGTATCGTTCACCAGAGAGTGAAAAACTACAAATCTTCATGAAGAAAGAACAAGCATGGCTACCGAAACGTTGGGCACTAAGAGTAATCGAGTGGTTCGTTTCCAAACTAGTACCAGAACAAATCATACTCTCCCATGCACCAACCATACAAGAAGCTCTAGATCTCATGAAACCAGAACAAAACAAAACATGGGAACAAATCGAAGAGTTATTGTTTGACATTGGCGGAGATGTAAAAAAGAAGAAAAAACTTGTCGTGGAACGTTTCGATCAAAGAGCATCATCACAACAAGAAGACAAAGAGTTGGAGAAAATTATATGTACAGTCTATGACGTCGATGCCGTTATGGAAGATATCATTGATATCGAGAATTTGATGGCTGGACCAACAAGAGAAGAACTAGCAGATTACATGATACAGGAAACATTTGAACTTGCAATGATTGATACTCTAGATGCAGCAGAACTCTATGCAATTCAAAGCAAACTTGATGAAGTCATTTCCGTGATTGAAACAGTGCAACTATTATGTGACGATACAGTATTTGATGCAAGGTTAGATGAATCATACGTAGAAGTTCATGGAGATAGAATACGATTCCAAAACGAACGAATACAGAAGAACATTGATCCTAAAGATACTAGCAATCCAATGGCAGTATTTAGCGACGATGAAAGTTCACGTAGTTACGATACAGTCGTACGAGATACAGTACGAATATTTACTGCCAATTTGGAAAAGGTCGAAACAATGATGGAAGTAATTCGATCAGCACAAGAAAGTATCGAACTATGTGAAGCAATACACGAGTTAGAGACAACACTAAACCAACAGGAAGATGCGTTGAAATCATTAGAAATGGTATACAACTTGGTACCACTGAATCGTCGTGAGAGTGTAGGCTTTACCAATCAACAGGATCGATTTATCACATGGAATGGAGATCGTTCAAGAGAAGGTATTACCAGCATTGACAAAGATTTAGGATTTTTGAGTAACGAAGACGACATGAACGAAGATGATGCAGATTTGCGAATTTCAGAATTCTTGAATCAACAAGAACGTAAAATGACAGAAAGAGAACAAGCAATACAGAAACAACTCAAGAAACACGTACTGAAAACACCGTTTGGATATCAGGGATTCTCTATCGCTGACGATGATGCTATCGTGAACGAAGTGGTCGCACAAACACCATCAAAATCACCTCAGAGACGAATGTCTGTTTCATCAGACGAATCTTCGCTCAAACAAGAAAAAGAAAACTCACCAGAGCGTAAGAGTTGGTTCGGATATCAAACGCCTGATCATATGAAACGAAGAGCGGAGCTACTCATGAAAAAGAAGTCTTGGCGTATGGCTGACAACAAACTAGGAGATAAACACTATAACAAGTATAAAAACCAAGAAAACGTAGCTGCAAATCTGCAGAATATGATGTCAATGTATACGGAATTGAAACTCAAATCGAGTATTCTTGTGGATGACCATACTGTAAGTCACGAAGAGTATGAAAGATTTGTGCAAAAGTTGATTGAAGAAGAAAAGAAAGCTAAGCGATCACTGTCGTCACCAAAGAGAAAAGTACAAGAAAAATCAAAATCGTACACGAACAAAGTTGGACTCGCCAACAGAAAAGTAAACAAGCAGCTAACAGCACATGAAATCTCACTGTTCGAGATGAGCAACTTTAGCCAATACAACAATTAAAATTATTTAATATCTAATGCATGGTTGCGATGTTCTACTATTGTAGTCTAAATGCTGGATCTTGCGTAGCTGTGCTTTTTCTCTACAACTCGGGTGTTTTTTGGTGTCGTTCGATAACTTAACCATCCGCGAGCAATTTTGAAGTACTAGTCCGGAATGTTTAGGAAACAGTTCATAAGAGAACTGCTGTCTTGTTGTATCGCTCATCAGCTTTAAACTCAAGTTACATCCCACATTACTAAATGTCCCTATTTAGGGAAATAATACTCAAATGATTCTTTCAACTTTTTGTTGCTTGATGTTTATTTACATTGTTACAGCCACTAGTATAGTTTACGAAGTCGTAGCTGGTTGCTTAAATAAACTCCTGGTCAAAATCTTTTCGTACTGCTCAGATGCTTTGCATTCTAGTTGTATTACACGCTCCAAAAGTTTCTTTTGCTCGTCTTGCATCTCTTTAATGTGGTATGGACCTTCACAATGTTGCATGTTTTCGATAACAAGATAACAAGAGATAACAAGCGTATCAATGACACTACAGCCAATCTTTGGGTAGACGACCCTGAACGAATACTGAACATCTCTGGACGAGATCCAATCCCATATGAAAATGGTGATACTTAATTCAACCACAAAGCGAAAAATGAGTACGACATCCTCTCCTTATGAAATGATGTCTTTCTCTTTGTTGTACATCTAAGTTTGGCTTGAGCTAAAATTTATCTTACACTTTTCCAGATCGTACAGGCGCTTGACGTAAGTCTTTTTTGTTGATTATGTTCAATTTATAGCATACGATGAGTTGATCTGAGTAACTACTGTATCAAAATATGTCAAATAGTAACAAGTATAATCACCCTGAGGCTCTGAGAAAAAGCACAAGAAACAGCAAATCAGGGAGACAACGAAAACTTTACAGTTCAGTGGTCCTGACATAGCATGTTTATCGTGATTAACAACGAATCTCCTACGTTCTCCCAAACGTAAAAGGGATTGTAGAAGAGTTGGCTAAATTGAATGCAAACAGCAGAACCTGGCGTCATGTCACTCAAAAGCACAGTTAGACGACTCCACAATTTGATAAGCTTGGTCATCATCGCGCCACTGTTTCTTACAGCTGTCACTGGAGTACTGTATCAGATCGGACGATTATGGTTGGGTCTTTCGAAAGAAAATATGACGCTTGTACTACGCATACATCAAATGAGTATACTCGGTAAAACAGCAAAAGCAATATATCCACCGATACTTGGGTTTTTTACACTCTACATGATCATATCTGGTCTATACATG
>JAESGV010001321.1_pt1 | contig 10410 bp, 10 predicted proteins | sample 9269781 | NCBI WGS metagenome assembly JAESGV01 (sample SAMN15741586, study PRJNA653496) | algae metagenome | isolation source: Tildeniella torsiva UHER 1998/13D and co-occurring heterotrophs from... | place: Slovakia: Slovak Paradise National Park, Hrabusice, Kosice Region | collected 2000-01-01
TGAAACAAATCAAAGACGCTAGTGTATGGAATAATATGGCACAAATGTGCGTCAAGACGAGAAAAATGGAAGTTGCAGAAATTTGTTTGGGAAATATGGAAGACGCACGTGCTGCGAGAGCGTTACGCGAGACGAGAATGAAAGAACCGCAACTTGAAGCGCAAATTGCAATGTTGGCCATACAACTAGGTCTAAGAGAAGAAGCAGAACGGTTATATTTATCTTGTCGTCGTTACGACTTGTTAAGTGAAATGTACCAAGCAACTGACCAATGGGACAAAGCACTCGCAATTGCAGAAAAACACGATCGTGTGAACATGTGTACAACGCACTACAAATATGCAAGACATTTGGAATCCATGGGAGATTTAAAAGGCGCCATAGTGCAATACGAAAAAAGTAAAACGCATTCGTACGAAGTTCCAAGAATGTTATTCGATGCAGGAAGAATTCCCGAATTGGAAGAATATGTAGCTGCCAATCGTAGTGATAAACAATTACTCAACTGGTGGGCAAAATATTGCGAAGGAAATGGTGAGTATCAAGAAGCCATCAACTTGTATACAGAATGTGACGACTTTTTATCCCAAGTACGATTATACTGTTACATTGGAACGTTGAAAAAGGCAGCTGAAATTGTACTAAAATCCAACGATAAAGCAGCGGCGTATCACTTGGCAAGACAATTGGAAATTGCAGGAAAATTCCAACATGCAATTTCCTATTATAAACAAGCAGAAACGTATCAACATGCTATACGTTTGGCAAAAGAAAAAGATTTACAACAAGAAGTGATGCAATTAGCGTTACAATCACCTCCTAGAGTGATGATTGATGCAGCACAATATTTTGAAGAAAAAGGACAAATGGATAAAGCAGTACAATTGTATCAACGTGGTGGCCATGTTGCAAAAGCGATAGATATGTGTGTACAAGGGAAATTATTTGATGTACTTGCTAGTATCGCAGATGATATTTTTAGAGATAACACAAGTGACCCAGAAGTATTAAGAAAATGTGCAGAAGTGTTTATACAACATGAAAGGTATGACCGATCCGTGCAAATGTATACCAGAAGTGGGAACTATGCTAGTGCGTTGGAATTGTGTATGAAAAAGAATGTTAAAATTTCGGAAGAGATGGCAGAGGAGTTGACTCCACCAAAGAATGATGATGATGAAGAGTATACCAAGAAACGAACACAAATTTTACGCAAAATTGCAAAAGTTGCTGCTATGCAAGAAAACTACACTGTAGCGACGAAGAAATACGTACAAGCAGGAGATAAACTCAAAGCGATGAAAGTGTTAATCAAGTCGGGTGATACTGAAAAAATTATCTTTTTTGCGGTGATTTCTCGTCAACGAGAGTTGTATATTCTTGCTGCCAATTATTTACAGAACTTGGACTGGAGAAATGAGCCAGAAATTATGAAATCAATTATTTCGTTCTATACGAAAGCAAAAGCGTGGAAATTCTTGAGTAATTTCTATGAAGCGTGCAGTTCTGTTGAAATTGATGAATACAGACACTACGAGAAGGCGCTAGATGCGTTAAAAGAAGCACAAAAGTACATGACGAAAGAGTTCAAGGGTTTGCAACCTGGTACTACGCAACAACAAGTTGCAGAGAAGATTACACAATTAAAACAGCGTATCGTACTTGTAGACAAGTTTATTCTCGCGAGAGAATTAGCAAAGAAGAGTCAAGATAATGTAAGTGGAGAAATGGTCAAGATTTGTCAAGAATTGTTGAATGAACCATCTGCAGAAGAGGCAATACGTGTTGGTGATGTGTATGCTTTGCTAGTAGAGTTTTATTGGGTACAACAAGGAGATGGTAGACAAGCGTATCAGTTGATACAAAAGATGAGAGATCATAAGATTATTTTGAACTTTTATTTGGATGAGAAGATGATTAGTGAGATTTATGCTGATGTAGGAGTGCAATATCCAACGCAACAAGCGGCACCAGAAGATGGTGATGAAATTGAAGAAGAGTTACATTATGATTAAAGAATGTATTTCAATGATTGAACGTAGCTGCCATTTTTATTAGAAAGATGGAGAACGCTTGCTTTTACCGCCAAAGAGGAGTTGTTGTGGTGATAATCTAGGTGATTGTGGTCTTCTTACTGGTGTATAGAGCAAATTGCGTGGTGGAAAATTGAGTGGAGGTGGTTTTGCAGCTGCTTTGTTTCCTAACACGATCTTTGTTCCTGTATCACGAGTATCAGGCTTTGCAAATGGTGAATTTCGTTGTGGTTCCAAAGTTATTCCCTTGTTCGTGACTGGACGAGAGTTTGTATCGAAGAGTGAGAACATGGTTCCGTTGGAGCGACCTGGAGAAGTTGAGGTGTTACTTGGTCGATTCACTGGTCTGTCTTTTGCGAATAACGATGCAGTAGGCGGTCTATCCTTTGAGATGTTAGTACAAGTAAACAAAGACTTACTAGCATAGATCCAACCACGGTTTCTGGAGAAGTTATTCTTGCGTTCACGTTATCACGGTACGCCTGATCGTACTTGCGTTTCAACGATGTATACAACTCTTGTAGCTTGGCTTTTTCTCTGCAAGAGTTAGTTATACAGAAGCGAATCGTACCTTGCTTTTTCAGAGTACTTGCTTTGTAGGTCCGCCAAATCTTTCTTAAGATTTTCGTTTTCGTGCTCTGAACTTTGGAGTTTCTTGTTCAATGAAGTTAGCATTGCATTTGCTTGCATCAGTTGTTCCGAATGATTTCTATTTTGTAAGTTCGTGAATCGAATGTCCTACTTTTCTTCTTGTTGTGCCATTTGAGTGACTTCTTTCAGTTGGAGCTTCACTATCTTTGCATCGACTTCTTTTTGATTAATCCAAAACATGACAGCGTGTTGTGCAGATTCGAAAACTAAGAGTCAGTAGCGTCGCGTTTTACATACTAACTTCTGGAGGATATCCACAAAGCGCCATCTAAAATTTAATAAAATGCAAATAATCTTGTCGTACCATCTTCTGATCATGACTAGCATCGAGCTCTACGTGAGAGATTTCTCTTTGAGTCAATAGTTTTTCGCATGCAGGACATGATGATTCTTTTTGAAAATGTTTTGTGATGTCTTCACGACCTGACAAGCGTTAGCGTTCCAAGTTGAACGTACAAAACACGTGCGAGCATTTGGTAACAAAACACTCTCCCTCAAGTGGCTTCAAACACAAGTTGCACTTCATGGTGATACTTTTAGAATTCCAACTACATATTTACAAAAATCTTCACGAGATCGTTGCACTCTGTTAGTATTGCAGTCTTCTACCAGAATCAAACGAATTCTTTGGCGCCAACATTTCAACTTTCACTGCCAATGGATTGTAAGAACCAAGCAAACCACAACAGTCTTCCTTGCAATTCGAATTTTTAACGGAAGCCTTTATCATGACTGAGAATGGATCATCAGTAAATTATCCAGCACTTTTCTGCGTGCCAACAGCAGTGCAATTCGGACGTGACTTGATAAACGAAATACCATTTCCAACTCTAAGACCATACGTCGCGTCGTGTATGGGAGAAGACGACAGCGAAATTGGACTTACAGGAAAGAACAATTTAATACAAGACAAAACTCACAAAAACGAAATACTTCATTTATATAACTCTGACGATAGCGAGTTGGTGAAGGCTGTGTACGAAGCAATGGAAGCTGGCGATGCAAGATATGTGTAAGTTTTTTCGTCATTTGCTCTAAATATTATCAGTAACCCTAATTTGAACAGTGCAGTGTTGACATCATCTGATCTAACCGATGAATCGCTCGGTGCAAGCATTCTCTTGCAATCCTTAACAAAATATGAACGAGAAAAGAAGAGAAATGTTCTACAGACCAAACCATTCGATTTTACTGCGTCACCAGTAAAGGTATGCGTCGAATTCAACAACACTAACAACATAGAAAGTCGAAGCAAAGAATTCAACACAAGAAGACGGCCCATCAACACCTGTTCGCTCTAGAGCTGCGAAAAAGAACAAAAAGCGAAGAAGTTTAACACCAAAGGACGATGGCGAACAAAATACTCACGAACCAGCACCAAAAAGTACGTCGAGTGAAATACTTACTAACATACAGAAATCTCAAGTCTCAAACTTGACGAAGCAGATACAGAACTAGATATCGACAGATTTATTGGTGAAATTGATGAATTTTTCGCATGGAGTGATTTTAGAAAGATAGAAGAAGTACCAACAGATCAACAACTTGAAAAACTACGCGCAGAAGTCAAATTCGCAAACAACAAAGGTTTCATGTCAGAAATCGACAGTGCTGTTTTGACAAAACTTATCAATTTCTTTGGTATGGAGGTAAGAAGATCAGAAGAACACCTTCAAGGAACAGAAGTCACCAAAGAAAGCATCAAAGAAAATTTGGAAGCAATTCAAACATCACTGACTTGTGCTATCATTGCCTTGGACGTAATGACAAGCAAAAGATCAAATACTGATTTAATTGTTGAAGATGTAAGTTCTTTAACTTTATTTAATTTTCCAGTGTGTTGAGGCTATTTTAGAGTTTGCAAAACAAGTAGCTCACAAATTCATCTTTCCTACTGTTCAAAAAGAAGAAGATGAGATCAAAGTGAAACATCCTAAAAAGACATCGGAAAACGAACACTCAATTGACGACTTCATCTACCAATATAACATGTTATTGGATCTATTCCTCAAGTTACTTAAAAATCTAAAACTACGCGATGAATGGGTGCTGGGTCTAGCCGACATATCACTTGGAAGTTTCTTTGTTGATGGTCTAGGAAAAGTACAATTGATTTCACTCAAAATTATTTCATGGGTAAGCTCAATGCAAATTACAACTGATTATATAGGTATTTGCCAAGTACAAGGCGCATAGAGAATCGATTATTCGCGATATTATAACATCTATTTTGAAGTTGCCGAACAATACCGCCAGTACCAAAAACTATCGGTATGTTGAAGACTATCAGTATCTAACATTTCTAGTGTTGGTAATGGTCAATCTATACAAGTGTTCACATCACTGATTCTGCAACTCTTGCAAAGCTGTGCGACTGTTCCATACGGCAACACAAGTGAAAACATAATGGACACATCAGAAGATGGCGAAGATGAAACAAAGATAGAACCTGCTACAGACGATAATATGAAAGATTTTTACAGCGAGAGTTACTCGTGCTGTAAGATTCTAGTAGAGTTCATGTTGGATCGATGCACGCAAGAAAGTATCGCAGGAGAGAACAACAAGGTCATCATTACCCACTTTGTAGATGATCTTTTGGTAACTCTTGATCGTCCTGAGTACCCAGCCACCGATATGGTTTTGAACATTATGGTTCTTACACTAGCGAAGAATTATCTCAAGTCAGACAAACCCGATCCAGTACGTATCATGGCTATTCAAATTTTGGCTACAATTGCAACGCGAGCTATTGACGATACAAGTCTTAACAGTAGTAACGTTGCAAAACTTGTAGAAGACTATAACATCAGTGGCAGTGAAGACGAAGAATCACGGTATGTAAATCCAAAACACGCTAACCTTTTAGTGCAAGTTTCGCATCTAGTCAGGATTCTACTCCTAAAAACAAAAAGAAGAAAAGACGATCGAAACGTGTACAAAGTCCAACATACGATCTTCGTGCAGAATTTGAAGACGTGTTTCTACTAAACCAAACGGACAGAAACAAGTTCAAAGTATTCGCATACTTGTCATACGTTGCTGCAATGGAAGATAACATTTGTCCAAGACAGTACTTGCTTTGCCAATGGATGCACGATGATAATGGAGAGAAGGACAAAATGTACTTGCGTTTGTGGAAGAAAGAACCACAAGAATATCTCGAAAGGTACGTTCGAAGACAACTGTTTCTTAACTTTTAGAAAACCATCCAACGAGGACGTCGAAAATGCCTACTTATTCATCGCATGTGAGCGCAAGGACTCAGTTATCAGAAAGTACGATCAAATTTTGAACCACATCATCAATTTGATGGAAGACGACAAAGTCAAAGTTCGTAGCAAAGCAATCAAATCGCTACAAGTGATTATCGAAAAGGATCCAACAGTTAAAGACAAACCATTCGTACAGGCAGCCGTACATCAACACTTGAATGATCAGTCACCATTAGTTCGTGAGAATATTCTAGACTTTATTGGCCGCATCATAACATCAGCAAACGTCAACAAATTCTACTTAAAGATGGTTCTTACTGGAGTCAAAGACCCTGCTAAGAGTGTTCGAAAGAGGAGTATCAACATTCTTGGCGATTTATCTACAAAAAATGATACTAAGCCAGAGATTGTTAGTGAAATCTGTGGTGTTCTTGCGGTGAGCCCAAACTTGAAGTTAACTAATTTTTAGACTCGATTAAATGTAAATATCGACGAAGAGGAAAACATTCGCGACTTAGTACTCAAAAACTTTGAAGCATTGTGGTTTGAAGCCAATACCAGCAGCAAACTAAAAGAAAGTGTCCTACAAATTGTTGACGTCATATCACTACGGCAAGTGTCAATATTTGAGTTGAGTGAACATTGGTTAGTTGGAATACTCAAGAAGACCCTCGCCAAAGAACCAACAAGAGAAAAGCATATCAAGTCGATGAAGATGATGACACTCAAGTTGTTAGGTCACATGGCAGAAATCGATCAAACAAATTCAGACGGAGAAGGTAGATACAACCTCACACAATGTATGCTCGCCGTCAACCTCTTCTGCATCGCAGAGCCAGAGCTAGTATCGAATCAACTAACGAATCTTCTCACCTACGTGAATGAAAACTATCTCAAGCGAGATCCTCCAAAATCGACAATGATTTTTTACGTAACATCAATTGTTGATATGGTATGACTATTTTCTACAAAACTAACACATTAGCTCCTAAACGTTACTAAACCAAGTACTAAAGACGCAGAAACGTTATACAGTAACTTGAACAGACTCCTCACACAAGCACCGAAAATGTCAAAAGAGGCTATGAGCAGTACGGCAAGATGTTGGTGTAATTTGGCGGAACGAAACAAATTGCAACCAAAACTAGCAAATGCGCTTGTGTACTTGTACAACACAGCACACACGAATCTTGTAGAGGGACAAATGATGCGTATCTTGAACGTGATCGGTCTCTTAGTTCAATACTTTGACTTTGATGCTCTACAACCAAGTGGTAAGAAACATTCGCTCACTAGTTCTAACATTATTAGATTTTAACCAAGAATTGTTGAAAAAGTCTAAACTTCAACCAGGTAGTATCATCCAATCGGTGTGGACACTCTTTGTGTCAAATTTGAGCCACAAGAGCAACAATGTTGTCCAAGGAGCAACAAAAGGTCTAGGTTCGCTTCTCATTCGCAATCCAAAGCTGTTTGCAACAGAAACAAGCATCAAAATAGTCAGGTACGCACATTATCATCATTTGACACTTTAGTGCACTATTGAAAAAGACTGGAGCACCATTAGTGCACAAAGCAATGTTAGAGAACATGCGCGACTTTTTGATTTCAGAAGAGAAGAGAATGCAAAGCGAGGGTACCACTGGAGACAACGTAGATACTGGGTATGCTCATAGATCACTCTTTAACTCTGTAGTGTAACAACTAGTTTCATGACTACATACATTGAGCCAATTTTGAGTTTGGTGTACTCACAAGACCAAACAGTACGTTTTAGCGCTTTGGAAGTACTAGAACTCGTACTAAAACAAGGTTTATATATTCCACCACGTGTAAGTTCCGTTTTGAGCTATACTAACGTGCTAGATCATTCCAAAGGTCATAACTTTGCTAGCAGACCCTTGCAAGTTGAACAAAGAACGTGCCTACCAAATAATGACTTATGTAGTAGATCGTTTCAGAGATTTAGCTATTACCCATGCTGCAGAAGGTGTAGCTCAATCTTTCAACTTTTTGATCTCAATTAGTAACGATAAGAACAGTACGTTTCGTCTTTTCACCTCTCACATTTAGGTATTATTAGTGGTACTGATTCAGAAAAGAGAAGTCACTTCTCCAAGTTCTTTGAACTCACTACAACGTTTACCCGTAGAGAACGAACATCCATTCTCGACAGCATCGTACTGCAACTGCAAAAGGCTACATCGGCGCGAATGACATACTATTTGGCCGAAGTTCTAGCCTATTTGAGTTACAAACACCTGTACGAAGTGTTGAACGTTATTATCAAAATCTCCAAAGAAGTTGATACGAAAGGGGATGAAATTGTAAGCACATTACGTGCGACAGTGAAGGACGAAGTACCAGGAATCCAAGAAGCTGCTAAACATGGTGCTCAATTGGTTCTTTTGATTCGACTAAGAAGACTGCTGCAAGAAGTCTATACACTCAACGACAAGTACGTACTATCATCTGTATCATTAATCTTTTTAGAAAATGTGAAGACTATTTGGACGATGAGAAAAGCAAAGCCTATGAAAAGCAAGCCATTCCTCGTGAAAACACTAGAGTTCAATTCAAATTCTCAGAGATGGATAAACTACTGTCCCACATTGACACAGACGAAGAGCATGCAAAAGATCTATATAGACTTGTTAAACAAGAGCATCACGATCACATTACACACTCATTCGATGTAACAAAAGGTGGACCAAAGAAGAGAAGAGTACGTTTCGTTTGTTAACATCTAACACTGTATAGGGACCAGCCAAGAAAACTTCACCACAAAAAGATACATCTCCACCAAAGAGAGGTCGCGGTAGAGCACGTGGAGGAGGTGCAAAACGTGGACAGAAGAGAAAGCGAGAGGATAGCGAAGATGAAGCTTCAAGCGACGAGGAAGAGGATGAAGACGTTTGGCATTCTGATCAAAGCGAAGACGAAGAGGAGCAATCTGAAGAGGAAGAAAATGATAGCGACGAAAGTCCTCAAAAGAAGAAACGTGCTGCCAAGAGAAGAAGAAAGTAGTTCACACTAAATATATTTATCACAAAGCATCGAACTATTAAGATGGGAGTTGATGAATAATCAAACTCCACATTGGAACGATGGCGATAATATTCTGCTCGTTTTTCAATCTTTTGACTTCAAGACAATGATTTAACAACAACACTGGAACTGTGAAGTTCGTACCAGCCCCACCTTGGCACTAATTGGATTCAAAATAGATTTGGCAGGAATGGGCTGTATCATTTTAGGCAAGATTAAATAATAGTAACGTTAATCATTAACTGATAACTGTGTTTGAATTCATTAGGTCAAAAAAGTGATGCCTTCTTCGATTGTATGCAACACTAATCGAATTATTATCGTCTTTTTTCGGGATAATTCATGCCAGCCTAAACGGTTAAATATCGATACAATACTTGCCTGAATGACAAAAGAATTTTTAGTCTTGATAATCATTGAAAACTCATCTACACTATCGTACGCGCCAAGAATCTAAAGTGTTAACCACAAACGCAAGTACTTACTTGCTCATTTGAAACCTCTATCCACTTCCCATCATACTTTTGATCGATTTCATCCTGGTGCAAGAAATAGTAGTCCTGATTTTTGCACCATTCTTCAGGTAGTTTGTATCTTTGAATTTGTTCTGGAGACAGCTTAGTGTTTTTTAAACGTTGTGGAGGATGAATTTCACGCGCTGGTCGTGCTTTTTTGGCTTTCTCTGGCTTTTTGATTCCTCGCGTTGATTTTTGCTTCTTGTCTGCTTGCATGTAGTCTTCTTTGAATGAAAAAAGAAACCGAACCTCACAAAACGATGTGTCACTATTGTTTTGATCGTATAAAAACAAATGATACCGGTGAAAGTTCTAAAACGAAGACATAGAATAGTGCTGTCAAGAGAAGAATTAATTACGTCCAATGTATTTCTTTCATTACCTCTACCTGCGTTAAAACAAAGTGTTATACTTAGAGTATTATTAAGATGGGAGCTGATGAATAGTCAAAACTCCACCGGAACGAGATCTATTCGCGTAGGAGTACAGCGGTAATGCTGGCGACAGTACCCTGCTAGTTTCTCAAACTTTCATCTTAGCTACTCTCCTTTTATGGAAACCTGGTATTATAAATAGCTCGAAGCAAATAAAAATTTTTAATAACAATGACAAACTCATTCCAAGAGGGTATGTTATGCAAAGCTAATGGCAAGTTCGAGGAAGCAATAACTCACTTCACACTTGCTGTCAAACAAAATGAAAACAAATGTGCTGCTCTACTTCAAATAGGACTCTGTCATCGAGACTTGGGTAACACAGTCCAAGCAAACAAATATCTAGACCAAGTTATAAAATACTGTCGAGTTGAAGCAAAGACCAATCCAAATGACGTGAATCTACTATATGCGAAAGGATATGCGTACATGTCCAGAACAAATTATAAACCGAGTTTAATCGAAATTTTGAAAAAGAAGACAAATAGTACCGTGTTAGCGATTAGGTACTTTG
>JAESGV010001322.1_pt1 | contig 10410 bp, 12 predicted proteins | sample 9269781 | NCBI WGS metagenome assembly JAESGV01 (sample SAMN15741586, study PRJNA653496) | algae metagenome | isolation source: Tildeniella torsiva UHER 1998/13D and co-occurring heterotrophs from... | place: Slovakia: Slovak Paradise National Park, Hrabusice, Kosice Region | collected 2000-01-01
CGTAATCGCTGGTCGGAGTATGAAAATGAAGGGACAAGCGTGGATAGTTTTTCAAGATGTTAATCACGCAACAATGGCGAAACGAAAACTAGACGGTTTCGATTTTAACGGCAAACCAATGGTATTTACTTTTAAAAAAATTTAACACATCAAACAGAGAGTGGATTTTGCAAAGTCCAAGTCTGATGCTATTGCAAAACTCGATAAAACCTACATGCAACAAAAACAACAAAGAGATGAGTTGAGAAGAAAGCGAGAGGGTATGATTTTTTTTCTAAACTCACACTGTTGTAGAAGACGATGATGAACGACCAAATAAGAGACAAAACACAGGAAAACGCACACGACCAAAACCACAAAAGATTAAGATCACCGCTCCAATCTCTAGCGCTGTCAATGAGCCAAATAAGATCTTGTTCTTGGAGGGACTTGCAGAAAATATTCACGAACAACCACACTTGGTCGAAATCTTATTCCAAAAGTATGTTTTATTAACACTCTTCTTACACATTTGTAGCTATCCAGGATACAAGGAAGTACGTCTTATCCCAGGCAAAGGCATAGGCTTTGTAGAATATGATAGCGAGTTTAACGCTGCTACAGCCATGACAGCATTACAAGGTTTCAAAGTTCAAAAAGCATCAATGCAAATTACTTTTGCTAAAAAATAAAAAAGTATTCGTTACTAAGTCACGGTTGACCAGTCAAAAAAGAACTGTCTAAAAACACTTCTTAACTCGAAGACACAGAATGAACTTTCTTAGAGGAGCCGTATCAGGCGTTTCTGGAGACCTATCAAGTGGAGGTATGTACTCGCACTCGCTTTACTAACTGTTTTAGGTACATAGTAGTTTTACTCTTAATTAACAAAACTAGGACAACCCGCGAAATTAAACAACTTTCCAATCTGCTGTCCATTTTTATATCATAACATTGTTGGAGAATGTGGAAATAAGATTTATTTGGCAATAATGAACGTCATCGCGTTTTTTGGTACGTACAAATATTCAAAATACTCATCGTCGCAGTGTTTATGGCGTTATTGATCATCAACTTGGCAGGAGCCATCGCGGCTATTGCAGTCGACGGAGTAGGAAGTTGGTTGGGACTATTAGTCATGTCCATTTGTTACATTATCTTCACACCACCAGCAGCCTTTGTATGTCAATATTGGGTTGGATACAGTGCTTGCGCCCACTCAAGCAGCATTAGATACGTACTATTCTTCTTCAGTTACTTTTGCGGTATCATTTTCAGTTTATTGATGATGGTTGGTGTACCAAATGCAGGTGGTGCAGGTTTGATCTCTGCTATCAACCTCGTTGCAAGAGATTCCACTCAATGTCCAGGCTGCATGGGTGTAGGAATCTTCTTTTTCATTATGATGGTCGTTTGGATCATTTACGCCTTGTATCAAGGTATTATGATCCTTTTAATGATCAGGTATGAACAATTTGACAATTTGCTAACAATTGTAGACATTTTAGACAAGACAATGGTTCACTAAGCAGCATCAAGGATTCCATTACTGGATTCTTTGCGAGAAAAGGTGTAGAAAACGCTGTTGGTATTTAATAAACAACATGTTCCATAAATATACGCGCCAAAACGAGCTTGAACTACAACAATGGCACGTGTTGTACCATTCAGAACGAAACCTCCAGAGGTAAGAGTTACTCACACGCACTAATATTGTAGTTACTGATACCAGTGATAGAAAGAGCGCAACATGCTCGCATATATGTAGTTGCGGAAGTAGGTTCAAATTAAAATTAACATGTGTTAGAATGGACCAACATCGTTTGTGCTACAAGAAGAAGGAGCACGGCGGAAATATAAAGTATTCATTGGAGAACGACATACTTGCAGTTGTCGCGAATCGCGGAACGATTTATGTATACACATAGTAATTTTTCTACGTTAGTTAATTTTCAGTTATTTGTTTTTTTAAAAGTATATCGTGTACCAGCAGAAAATCCGATAGTATGGCAACAATCATTATTAGATTCCGAAGTATCAGCGATATTACAGGGTAGATACCAAGAACGAAAGAAGAAAGTAAAGGTACAAGTAGCAAAAATGAACGAAGTGGTTGAGAGAAAAGGAATAGATGAGCAAGAATGGTACGATTATTTTATTTATTAATATCTAGTACAATTTGTTACGATGAAATGGTTAATACTCAACACATCGTTTGGTGTCAACATGGATGTGGAAATAACTTCCATTCAAAATGTTTTAAAGCGTGGGCCGATAATTGTCGTTCGGATGTAACTTGTCCTCTATGTAGAGGCGTTTGGACACCTCAAGATTTGGCACAATTAAGCAAGCCAACAAAATTCACTCTTGATACAAATATTCACATAGGGGTGCGATGTGGTGGTTGCGGTACAGCACCAATCAAAGGAAATCGTTACAAATGCACTACCTGTACAGACTACAATCTATGTGAGGAATGTTTTGCCAATAGAAATATTCATGGTACTCACTCGTTCATAACTAGATCAAAACCTGCTAGAAGACACCAAGACGATGACGAATGGACACCTGCTAATCGAACAGTATTAATGATAGAATCAAGATACAATGCAAGAACATTAGAGCCTGAAGAACCAGTACCAACACAAGCAGCACAGATAAGCAATAATACTCATTCTACAAGGAACAATCCACCAACTACTCAAACTCGTACTACAGCAACCACTGCTCCACCTACGACTGATTTATCGCATCTCATGTATCGTGATATTTCACCAGAAGATTATGAGACACTACTACAGTTAGATGAAGGCGACGACACGGCAAAAGGAGTTCCACAATCGGCTATTGACTCACTTGAATCAATCACCGTTGACGAGACCACAACGTTTACTGATTGTTGTCCTATCTGTTTGGAAGAAATGATTGTAGGAGAGCAAGTCAAGAAACTACCGAATTGTACTCATGTCTTTCACAAACTGTGTATAGATATGTGGTTAGTTCGTAGTAACAATTGTGCTGTATGCAACAATATCGTGTTCACAAATATCGACGAGATAAGAGAGCAAGAGAGAGCTATAGTTGCAGAGTCACCTGTTTCAGAAATCACTGAAGAAGAAACGTCATCTGTAGGTAGCCTTATTTTGACTACACAGAGACAGCCCACTCGGCCACCCAGAGTGAGAAGAAGAGTACCATCAACTACAGCTCGCACTAACACAGTCACCACAACACAACCAACACTTGGTCAAACATCATCATCACACTTTCATATGACTACGAACGAAGAGCGAGAGAGGAATTTACAAACTATACGTAGAAAGCTTCAAGTGAAGAGATCATCAACGATACGAGGTGCTCAACCAACATCAATACCTTCTGGAATAGAGTTGAGTGGTATTGGTGTTGGAATAGGAGGTTCTGAGCCATCTACTAGCGCTCCATTATCAAACACACAAGCAAGAAAAATTAGACCAAAATCACCTTCTGTTACAGAGAGGCGTAAGAAGGAGCCATCACCTACACCACAATTTGATTTATCAGGAATGCAAGTATACAGCGGAGAACGATTTAACGAAGAGCCTGTAACCACTAGTACACTTCGACCTCGTTCAGCGTCAAGTGGAAGATTAGTGAAAGGTACTGCTAGGAAAGAAAACAAATCACAGTCACAACCAGTGGATCATGTAGGGTTAGATTTGATAGGAGTAGATCTAGGTATAGAAACTCGATCAAATACACAAATGCCAAAAGGCAAGCAAATCAAGGGAACTGCTTTGACAAGAAAGCCACTGCAAGACGAGAACATGCAAAACTTTAATTTTGCACTATCTGGTAATATCATAGGACTACCCTCTGGCGTTGAGAAGATCGAACCGATCATCAAACCTCCTCTGCCTACAAAGCTTAGAGCTACACCAGTCGATGAATCTGATCATAAGAACTTGACGCTTGGAGGAATAGATCCACTACGAGCAGAGTCAGGCAAGTATCGAAAAGGGAAACAAATCAAGGGTAGCATGATTAACAAGCAAGCAGTATTCCCTGAACCTGATACAATACTTGGACTAACATTGGCAAACTCTACGTTAGGGAAGAACGATCTAGCTGCTCCAAAAGGTCGTCAAGTAAAAGGTAGTGTAACTAGAAAAGCGAAAGAAAACAATATCATGCAATTAAACCCCAGCTTGGAGCTGATGGGTACTACATTTGATGCAAATAAAACATAACTAGTTCGTGCAGTCTCCCGCCAATTCGGAGTTGATTGTCACAAACACAAAAACATGTTAGGAACAGGTGGATTTGTTACAGACGAAGTGAAGCAACACGCAGCTGAAAAGTTTCAACAAGCCACACAAGATGTGGTCATGAAAGCAGCAATGAGGAATATTTCTGGACCAACAGCAAAGAAAACTCAACGAAAATCAAATCCATCAATTAAAGGGAGGTCAGGAGATTTGAAACGCAGAGATGATAGTGACGATGAGGAGGAGCAAGACAGTGAAGAAGACGATTTTGATTTCGATGAAGACGAGCTAAATAGACTACGTAACCAACGACTCGAGCAGGTTAGTTGCTTGTCACTCACTAAACATCGAAGATGAAATCGCAACATAAAATGGAACAGGAGTTTAAAACAAAAGGTCATGGAAAATACACCGAAATATTTGAAGATCAATTCATCAAAGAAGTAACAGGCAGCAAATATGTTGTATGCCACTTTTTCCACAAAGATTTTGAGCGATGTAAAATCATAGATAAGCACTTGCAAGAGATATCTGCAAATCATCTATCAACCAAATTTGTGAAGATAAATGCAGAGAAAGCTCCATTCTTTGTAGCTAAACTTCAAATTCAAGTTTTGCCAACAATAGTTTGCTTTGATGATGGTAAAGCAAAGGATAGAGTTGTTGGTTTCGAGGAGTTAGGAGGAAGAGACGACTTTAGGCGTGAGGTACTTGAGGAACGGCTTAGAGACGCAGAAGTCATCGCATAAACGTTGTAATTATCACAAACAAACTTGTTCACAGCATAGAATCTTATTTAACATGGGTGTAAAGGGCTTGACAACGTTCGTCAAACAGAGACAGTCTCAAATTTGCACTACACACGATTTACCAGAACTGTCAGGTAGAATATAAACGAAATTGTTAAACAAAAAAAGAACAACACCCAGTGAACATACTCGTTGATGGATACGCTCTAATGTATTTTTTATATCACGATGCAAATTTAAATTGGTTAAATGGTGGAGAATACGGTGAACTAGCGCAACATACATCGTCATGGTTAAAATTGTGGAGAAAAGCAAAAATTAATTTAACTGTGTGCTTTGATGGTTGTCATGAAATAAGCAAAACTGGTACTATTCCGTCACATTGACTCACGATTAAAAGAAGAATCTGTACGACGATGTGTAAAAGATATTGCAATGATAGACGACATATTTCGCACCCAACCAAGCTCAAATAGTTCGTTTCGAGATGGTTCTGTACTCCCTGTACTCGCTCAGGTAACCAACAACAGCACCTCTTAACGCGTTAGAATATACTAATTTCAGTACTACAAGAATTCACAAATGTAACAGTAATACAATCACCATATGAAGCAGATCCTGTTCTTGCTCGATTAGCAGCAGAAAAAGATGATCAAAACGAGTACAAGTACTTTGGAGTCATGTCCAACGATTCTGATTTTATGGTGTTCTCAAACATTGGTGGACTGATACCATTCCAAGATATACGATTCGTAACAGATGACATTGATCCAAACATGAAGCGAGTATATGCGTTACGAATCACTTCACAAGACGTAGCAAGAATAACCAATCTACAAAATGATAAGGTATGTTAGTACTCACGTCATTTCTAACGTTTAGCTACTCTCGACGTTATCGTGTTTGGCAGGAAACGACTATGTACAATTAGACTTTTTAGAAGACTTTCATAGACACGTACGATTAAAGTTTGATGGAAAAACACGACTGAAGAGTGAACGGCAAGGATATCAAGGAATCACCAAATCGTATGATAGAATCTTTCTTGTGGCAAAATACATCAACCACGAGTTTTCGAGTTTGAAACTACAAGAAACACCACTTGATGCACATCAAACAATCGTAGCGAATGCATTTAATAATTGTAACAAGGATCAAAGAGGTTCAATGTTGGAAGTAGCTACACAGTGCTTCTTACAATACAATGGACAGTTGGAAGATGATAAATTTTTCGATTATGCTCTACTGTGCAAGAACAAGGTATTAGAAAGACTATTTTCCACAGCAAAGATATCATCATACTTGATATCGATTGGATATGACCATACAGTGATGTGGAGAGTAACCATAGAACGAACAGTGAACACTGGAATGCGTGGAGCTCATCTAGTGTGGGAACCATTTAGACAACGATTCTATGCACTCTTGTTCTTCCATGATCGCTCGCCATTCTTTGTACCCGAACAAAACACTATACAAGTACGTGAATATTTAGCAAAGAAGAATAGTTACAAAGAACACATCATTAACGTTGTCAAAGAACAAGATTATGACCCATTACTAGGAAAAGATGTTGAATTAATCAATGAGAACGACTCGAATGAACAAATAGCGACCAAAGAGAATACTGCTAGAAGGATATCGTTTATGAAATTATGGAGAGCAACCAAGACAGTAATAGATACTCTCACCAAAGAAAAATTGATGAAGGGACACTATCTAGCAGTAGTATGTGTACTACGTTATTTAGTGAAACAAGTATGGACAGAAACAAAATTCTCAGAAGAGTACAGTGTACCCACTAGGAAAGCACACAAGCAACAAATCAAACAAAACAATGACACAATTGTTCATCAGTGGCAGTTCGAATCACTATTAGCTGCTCTATGCTTTCCAGAACCAAACGAAATCGAAATGCATATTAAGAATTGCGCAACGGACGACATATCTAACTTGGATAATGTTGCTCCTACACAAAACAACAAGGATATGAAAACACATCTTATTGGAGACAATGGACTACGTTTACTAGCTCAGTTTCAAGTTGGTTTATTACATCTACAGCTAAGTAACGAGTTTCTGCGTTTTCCACTTGGCGAAACCGTGGTAACGAAAGCTGCCCTGATGTTTAGTGGAAATACCTACTTGGCTATGCACAAAGCAGCCTCAACACATTACACAGAAAAGGGATTTGACGACAAGACTGTATGTAGTCTACTTCTCAAGACCGAGTCTAGGAAAAAGAGATTTAATGTGTTGCGATCTTGTATACTGTACGATTAAATTCAAAAATTCTTTATGGAGCACTTCACTGCTCTTGCATAACGCTATTTACAGTCCTGTTGGCAAACTCTTTGGCTTTCTTTTTGACAAATGATTTCAATGATGTTTTCGCCATCTTATTACTCTTGGCGATTCCCTGCTTTGCAATCATCTTTGCACCCTTGAATCCTTGCTTAAAGCCGAGTTTCACGCCTTTCTTTAGACCTTGTTTCAGACCAGTTTTGATGCCTGCTTTAAGACCCGCTTTTAGACCTGCTTTAATCGCTGTTTTTGAAGCCGTCTTAGCAGCTGACAACCCTGATGAAGCACCAGGGATAAAATTTGTAGCTTCGCTAAGATCCTCGGCCAATCCAGCTCCTGCATTTTTAGGATCGCTTTGCCAATGTTTGATATTTTGTTTCCATCCAGCCTCTGTACCGTACTTGTTTCCAATTCGCTTCACAGTTGTCCATGGATTCATGTCGTGTATTACGTTTCCAACATGAGGAATTTTCTTGGCCATCATTTCTGTAGCAGCACTAAACGTTACCATTCCAGGATTTGTAAATGATGCTACATCCATGGCAGCGGAGAATGGATTCTTGAGGTAGTTTTGCCACGTTTCTTTCTTACCCATCTTTTTAACCAAGTTTTTGTATGTATTCCCAACATTGTTTCCGTACTCTACAATCGTGTTCTTAATGTGTTTACCTATATCAGCCTTCTTCACTTCCGTTACTGCCTTGTTGAATCCGTGTTTGATTTTGTTGCCGATATCTTCTTTTTTGATCTTGTTAACAATCAGTTGCGATGGATTGATGATTTTCTTGTGGAACCCTTTGACAATATGTTGGTTAAATCCGCTCTTGATTTTCGCTCCTGCATTGTCAAAGAATTTCTTTATATTCCCGAATGGATTCCAAAGCACTCTCGTATTATCTGATCGATATCTTATTCGTCGGTGAGCGAGTGCAACACCAAAGAGTGTTAGCAACAGCACAATCAACACTACTCTGCTGTTCATTCACTTCTATTTTTACACTATCGTACGTCTTTTCTGGGAAATCCGCTCACGAATTTATTATTGTCAGATCACGAACACCAGCTATTATCTGCAACCTTAGTGATGTACGAGACTACTTTCTTTCAAAACTGAAACTTTTTGTTGCATCATTTGGAGTGTCAAAAAAATTGTGCACCGCGAATGAGATATTCTGTCTCATAGCAACTAACCAAGCTGGGCAAATAGTTACATCATGTCGCTAGTTCACATCTGTCCGTGCTTTTTGACACGACAACGTGTGTATGTCATTGTTTTTAAGTTGTCGAAGCAACATGAAGTCCAAATACTCTCGAGTTCTATGCGTAACATACGGACGCGCTTAATATATCAAATGCAGTACGCACATAGCCGTACGACTCTGAAATGTATTTATTGCTTGTCTACCTGGTTTACCGACTTCTTGTAACGATTTGTTTGAGTTTCTAAAATGTTTGGGTTGGGGGAAAGCGTGTTGCCGACACAGGTACGTTTTTAAACTTGTTCTTACGGTTGTAGCGGCAGTTCCGACACTTACGAGGGATACATCTCAGAAACATTGCAAGTACGCAGCTAATCGATTCATTTTTCGCTCTACGCTCAAACGAACATGTCTTGTACTGTAGCAACACAACATATGCATCGGTGGTACGACAAATACAATATTTTTACATTTAAGAACCCAACGTGGATGTTTGACGATCAGGAGAGCAATACTCTCAGTTCTTTTAACGACCAAGGGCCAGGTTCGTATCGAAAACGACATTAACAACGAATAGAATTTGTAGTAGATGTTTATGAAAAACCAAAAACGTTAAACATTGATACGTGTTCGCTCATTGAAACACCTTACATGTTGGAGCAGTTTCATGTAATATTTTCATGTACTTTTAAGTTCTCAGAACTAGTATTTTTATGCACACCAGTATGCTTTTATTCCTTTACGCGCTTACGTAATAGTCACGGTTTAGAGATGAAATGCCTTTAAATTGTATACTTTTCGAATTCCAAGACGGAATATTTGTAACAACACAAGAAGCTGCGACGATGGTACTTTATTTTCCTATATTACTGACACTTTAGGGAACTGAACCAAACAAACTTACAAACAATGAAATAATACCACTAGACTCAACTCCTATAGAGATCCCATGTGAAGAATTCCAACGTAGTGTCGCCAAGTAAGTGTCTTTTCCTCTACTCTAACCTGATAGACTTGTTGGACTCAACTATTCAATAACACAAGTAGAAAATGATGTAACAAAAGCGAAACAACAAGTGGAACAACACCTACAAATACAAGAACGCGTATTGAATCTTGTAAGTTTTCATATTCCAACTAACACGTAACAGCGCCAAGAAATAGAACTTCGAAAAAGCAAAATTAATCGTTTGAAACAAATCATCAAAGAAAAAGAAGCACAAAATTTGGAAAGAAAAACGTTGCACAATAGTTACCAAATACATCAAATAGATTCGGAATCACAGTTTAAACGATCGTCTCAATTACTAGAAACGTCACAACAGCAGTTCCAACAAATCGAGAAACCATCAATCGAACAGTTACGAAGTCAATTGAGTCAGCTCCAAAGAAAGACAAACAGAAGACAAAAAACGATAGTCAAATGTTTAAGTGATAACATCTTCGTGATAACGCCGCATGCTGCTGGAGGATCAAAAATGCAAGTACATTTAACCGTTAATGGATTATCAATATACAAAGGGTACGTGCGTTATCAGTGATCTAACTGCTTGTAGAGATCAATTAGGAACAGATGATGAAGCAGCGAGTGCGTTGGGATTTGTAGCGCACTGTGTTCGTATTATCTCGAAACTATTTCAAATACCACTCAAATTCCAAGTGTTTCCACTCGCTTCACGTAGTTTTGTGCGAGATGAGACAACCAATGAACAAAATCAAAAACCATTACTGCCATTATTTATGCTACGAGGAAGTGAAAAACCCAAGTACATGCGCGCAATCATACTTTTAAATTTGAACATTTATCACATACTAAAAGTAAAAGGATACAAAAAGGCGCTCAAGAACAAGTTTGATGTAATTGAGAATCTTCAATACTTGTTAGAAATATGCGGTGACGTGTAAAAATATTTTATCCAAGAAATTACAATA
>JAESGV010001323.1_pt1 | contig 10406 bp, 8 predicted proteins | sample 9269781 | NCBI WGS metagenome assembly JAESGV01 (sample SAMN15741586, study PRJNA653496) | algae metagenome | isolation source: Tildeniella torsiva UHER 1998/13D and co-occurring heterotrophs from... | place: Slovakia: Slovak Paradise National Park, Hrabusice, Kosice Region | collected 2000-01-01
TAACTCTGCGTAATCTGGGTTTTGTTGTGTTTGTGTTTCTGATGTACCAGCAAATATTTGTTTGGTAGTTGCAGATATTTGAGTGGAGGTGTAGATACCTACTGGGCTGTTCTTCTTCCACTTCTGTGTGAATTGCTGAGAGCACAACACGGCTGTGCAGATCAGTAACACAACAGCTACCTTGCTGAACATTTTTTCTTGTTGGCTAATCACCTATCACTAAATCGGTTTTATTTACTCGCGAAATACTTACTTGTAACTTACTTGTATCGCTGGCTAGCTTTTTGGTGATGGATAAATTTTAAGAAACAAGCAAGAAGCCCAGCTTTCTCTCAAACATCAGTGACCAACAAGACATTAACCAAGACATGGACTTGGTTTACAACCTCAAGGTAGGAACTAGAGAGTTCCAGCCAACCAAGAATTATCCGCATTCCTTTTTAAGAGCAGCTTCTAAAAGCCAAACAACCACAAGCATCGTACAAAACAACAACATGCAAATCTTCGTTAAGACGCTAACCGGAAAGACTATCACTCTCGAGGTCGAACCAGGAGATTCGATTGAGAACGTCAAACAAAAGATTCAAGATAAGGAAGGCATTCCTCCAGATCAGCAACGTTTGATTTTTGCTGGTAAGCAATTGGATGACGGACGCACTTTATCCGACTATAATATTCAAAAAGAATCAACTCTCCATTTGGTCCTCCGTCTACGTGGTGGTATGCAAATTTTCGTCAAGACCTTGACCGGAAAAACTATCACCTTGGAAGTTGAACCAGGAGACAGCATCGAAAACGTTAAGCAAAAGATCCAAGACAAAGAAGGTATCCCACCAGACCAGCAACGTCTCATCTTCGCCGGAAAGCAACTCGATGACGGCAGAACTCTATCCGACTACAACATTCAAAAGGAATCAACTCTTCACTTGGTATTGCGCCTTCGTGGAGGTATGCAAATCTTCGTCAAGACTTTGACTGGTAAGACAATTACTCTCGAAGTCGAACCAGGAGATTCCATCGAAAATGTCAAACAAAAGATTCAAGACAAGGAAGGTATTCCACCAGACCAGCAACGTTTGATTTTTGCTGGAAAGCAATTGGATGATGGACGCACATTGAGCGACTACAACATCCAAAAGGAGTCCACCCTCCATTTGGTTCTACGTCTACGTGGTGGTATGCAAATCTTTGTCAAAACCTTGACCGGAAAGACCATCACTTTGGAAGTCGAACCAGGTGACTCAATTGAAAACGTCAAGCAAAAGATTCAAGACAAGGAAGGTATCCCTCCAGATCAGCAACGTTTGATCTTTGCCGGTAAGCAATTGGATGATGGAAGAACCTTGAGTGACTACAACATTCAAAAGGAATCCACCCTCCATTTGGTCTTGCGTTTGAGAGGAGGCAACTAAATGTAATAAAAACAACTGAACAAACAAAAAACTTGTCTCATTTGAATCTAACCACATAGTTCATTGCAAACTCTGCTCAACCACAAAACAACCATAACGCATGCTCCTAAAGAAGGGTACACGTGGTGCAGATGCATTTGGAGTCGCGAACACTGGTATTAATAAGCCACTGATAAAAATTGCTGCACATTCGATGCAAGTTTTACTGTTATGCGAAGATAATACTGTATATTCACAGGGTGGCGCTGAAACTGGCCTGTTAGGACTTGGTCCAGTCGATACATGGGACGTTTCACAGTACTGCCGCGGCGACGAGCATGAAATAACATTTTCAGCACCGCAACTTGTCAGTGCACTGAACAGCATAAAAATAATCGATATTGCGGCAGGAGGTCACGTTAGTTTGTTCCTTGCCGACAACGGTACACTGTACACTTGTGGAGCGGGATACGCTGAATTATTAAGTGAAGATGGAATAGAAGACCACTTTTTTACTCCAACCCCTGTCCCACGGGAAACGTTCGACGATCAAGATGTCATCAAAATTGCTGCAGGATACGGTCAAGCACTAGCTCTAACACGTATGTTGAGTCTTAAAACTAACTCTTTAGGAAACAATCAACTTTATGGATACGGTTCAAACTACCACAATGGATTGCTTCAAGACGACGATGTAGAGGATCTTTACGAATTTACCAAATTGGATATTCCAAATGTAGGAAGAGTGGTTGAAATAAGCGCCGGAATGCAACACTTTTTGATACTCAACGCTGCTGGTCAAGTGTATGGAGGAGGGAGCAACGCGTATTACCAATTAACAGTTCCAGATGCTTCACCTTTCCATACTTTGAGGTTACTAGAGTTACCACCTATAAAAACATTGTATGCAGGTCCATATTGTTCTGTCTTTGTACCGTTTACTGGACACCCCATCAATGCAGGTCAGCCAAACTGGAGAGAGTTGGATGTTGATTTGATTGAGGAACCATGCGAAGTGGAAGTTATGAAGACGTTTCCTGAAGATGTGGTAGCTGTTCATGGTATCACACACACTGTTGCTGTAACTGCTTCGAACAAGGCGTATAGTTTTGTAAGAGAATTGAATGGAGTTGTAGAGTTTGAGCTACCTGCCAAAGCTAGAGGTCTAAAACCTATACTAGCGTCAAATTATGAGCACATTTATCTTTTATTTGTAGATGAAAGATCAAGTGTGTTAGGAGATTGTCTTTTACAGAGACTTGAGCAAAATCAAATGGTAGATTTGTTGATGATTACGAATGATTAATTTGAAGACCGTTTCGGAATAACCTCTCATGCAAGTAGGGCAAGAGCTAAGGTTACTCATGTGCTGAATAAAGAGCTCATTTCGCGTAAAAACATAACAAACCCAAAACGGTTTTGTAGAACTTATCTACAACACGTCGAAACTACATGAGTGATTTGGATGCACGACAACAGGCAGCCGAAGAATTCCACAGCCAGTTTCGATGGGTGTTACTGACATTTGCAGTATGTATAATCGTTCTACTATCTGTTAGCGCTCGAGACCCATACGGATTAATGGGTTTCATGTCAGTAATTGTACCTGTGTTCACATTCATCGTAGACAGGCTGGCAACAACGAAATTGTTTTTTGATAATTATTTTCGTATGGAGAGTGTACGGATGATACTCGGATACCTCATTTTCTACCCGTTATGCTACTTTTGTGGCCCTGATTCACCAGCGTGGTTGCTCTATATTGTTCCAATCGTAGTTGTTTCCACTACGAATCAAATTATACAAACTCCCGTCAAGCATTTACCCGATGACTATTCGTACATGATCGATACAGTGATAAACTACAAAATAATGGCTCTATGTTTGGGATTATCAGTTCTGTACTCGGGAACTTACTATTTACTATTCAGACAATTGTACACCACAACAGTCGCATTCGTTTTCTTGTCGTTGGTATCGATTATTGTCAATTGGGCTGTACCATTTGTACATAAAACTATACAAGTCAATAGACTTTTAATCGCAAACAGGCGATTGCAACAGAGAACAAATGCCGCTATAGAAGCGAGTATACAGAAAACACAGTTTATCGCCACGTTATCGCATGAACTCCGAACACCATTACATGGCGTAATAGCCTGCGCCGATATGCTCCGACATACAACTCTAGATGATAGCCAAACAAGTTTTGTCAAAATCATTGCAAAAAGTTCAAACATACTACTTGGATTAATTTCCAATATCCTTGATTTGGCTAAGATAGAATCAGGAAAAATGGATTTGGAGGTCAAATCATTTTCGTTACATGATACACTCACAAGTGTTACTTCGCTCACAAAAATCAACAAAACAAATTCGGCAAAGGTAATTCTCCACACTGATAACATTCCCGAATTTGTTACTGGTGACGAATCCCGACTAACACAAGTGTTAATCAACTTGATCAACAATGCGTTGAAATTCTCGTATGGAACTAGTGATGTTACCGTAAACGTGTCAAAACTACAAGAGACTGACTCAGAATACGAGTTATTGTTTCACGTTACTGACAAAGGCATTGGAATTGAAATGAATAGTCATGAATTATTGTTCCACTCGTATTTCCAAGCCGATAGTAGTATTAGTAGACGATTTGGAGGAACTGGATTGGGATTGTCCATTTGTCAAAAAATATTATCGTTGATGCGTGGAAAGATCTGGTTGGAAAAAAGCGTACCCAACGAAGGGTCCACTTTTGCATTCACGTGTTGGATGGGAAAGTCGGCCGACATCAATCGACCAGTATCTCCACTACCTGAAACCAAATACCAAATTAAAGATTTACGTCTACTTGTTGCCGAAGATAACAATATCAATCGCAAGGTCATGAGCAAAATGTTGGAAAAAATAGGTGTACAACATTTTACTATGGCGAAAGATGGAGAACAAGGATTTATAGAGTACACAAGACAAGAATATGATATTGTATTAACAGATTTATCTATGCCTGTTATGAATGGTCTAGATCTAGCGAGAGCTATTCGTGATTTTGAGAAAAAGGATAACAGGAAACGGTGTATGATTGTTGCTATAACAGCAAATGCAACTGAAGAAACACAAAAAGAATGTGAAGCTTCTGGAATGGACAAGTTTGTCACAAAACCGATTCTAACGGATGCTTTGAATTCAATACTAACAAAATTACTGTAAAATAAATTATTGTATACAAATGTCTTAGTTATTTGGACAAATAGTTCTTCAAAAAGTAACCTGCTGTTCCAAGAGCCCCAACAGCAACTGGGATTATGTACTTGTAATACAATGTAACATCAAAGTGGCAAACAGCTTCGATATTGTTGCCATCTGCATCTATAATAAAAGCACCGTAGTAAAACTTGTGATACTGTGGTCGGTACCCAGGTGCACCGTTATCTTTGCCTCCATTCTTGATACATTCGTCGTACCACTCTCGTACTTGCTTTTGTGTTTTTGCTGAGAATGCTACGTGTACCCCAGATGCTGTTGCTTGAGGATTTGTACCATTTGGTGTTGCATCTCCAGCGATCCAAAACGATGGAAAACTCTTTCCAAAACCGCATGCTTTTTTCTTGTCGTCGCCCAATTCTACGTGTAATCGATCACCGAGTTCTGCTAAAGTTTTCGTGTAAAATTGTTTCGATGCGTGGTAGTCTTTGCAAAAAATGCCGACATGGTTAATAGACATCTTGTTAACGTTTTCTGTACTTTAGCAGTCAACCTCCACATTTGTTACCTAAATGCCTCCTAAGACGACTAAAGTGGTGCAAACTCCAGATTGTATACTACAAGTTGAATATCTTTAATACCATAGGGTCTCTAATTACATCTTCACTTACTAATCCAAATTTCTCTTTCAGGATCTCACAGAACTCTTTGTAGCTCAGTGTCTTCTTGAACTTGTCTGTCTTTGAAACCCACCTAAATTCGTTGTTCACGACACATATACGACCACATGGTGTTGGTTTTGCAATGATCATGTTTTGTCTTAGGGTTCCAGGTGTCATAGACAGCAGGTAGTAGTATGTTTCACAGTCTATAGGTAGGACTGGTGCGTCGTCAAACGAGTACATATCTTGCCATTCGCGCTCATTTTCTCTATCTGCTCGCTGTTGTAGGACGTGACCGTGCCAGAAGCGAGCGTCGGGTATTATCCTGTACTCTTCATAGTACTGTTGGTGAACTGTTCCGAGCTTTGCCAGTGGTACTGGTTGAGTGAGCATACCTACGCTGTAAGAAAATGTTTTGAGCGACTTACCTACACCAGCGCCAAAACCTACATCACACAGATACTTTCCAACGTTCTCTATCTCAACATGTATAATAGGGTGACCTCTTGGGCGCTTGTGAGGCTCCGGACCTGGTCCGACTAGCGCTCTAGCCATGTATAACTCGACCGATTTGAAACCAATTATTTTTAGTATGTGAGCGAAGAGCAAGTTGTGAGCGATACAAATACCGCCACGTTTGTTTACTACTACTCGTTCTATGATACTATCAATGTCGTGTTTAATTGGAGCACCTCGAAACAAATCGGTTGTTTCAAAAGGTATCGTAAATACGTGAGCTTCATGAAGAGCTTGTAGTACTGCTAGTGTTGGTTTTATGTCTCCAGTATAAGAGAGGCGTGCTAGGTACAGTGAGAGCACCTCTTCGTCGTTCATAAAATTTTTTTTGACTTGGCAACTGATTTCTTCTACGTTTGTGACAAACTGGAGTTCCTAGTGCCCGTTGATCAACGATTCCCCTCATATACATAGCTGTAATAGAGTCTTTTGAGGGATCTGTATGTTATAACGAGAACTGTTTGATGGTTACGCATATATATCTACCTATAAGGTATTAGCTAAGTTCTACCTGATGTGTAATTAGCGACAAAGAGATAAAAAATCATTAAAATAGTGATAGGACATGCGTCACGGACCCTAATTGGGATGAAAGATGACAACAACTGGCCCTTTCTTTATGCCTCTAACAGATAAGCAGCCCCATTGAGCATGTGGAATCAGCGAACTCCATACTCAATAGCCATACACTGCAAAATAATTTTTTTGAAACAAACACATGGCAAACGGCAAGCTTAACAGAAGAGCAAGTGTGGAATTCATAGTCGATCCCAACAAAGAGAAGAAACTACTTCGTGTTGATTTAGTTGTGATTATTCTCTCAGTGATATTTTTGGCGATAGGTCTAGGTGTCGGATTGTTATGTTTCTTTTTACTCCAAGCCAAAGAACAGACCAATGCTCGTGCTGGCCTAGATACACAAGGTGTCACACAGACAGAACGCATACAAAAAATCATCACCTCAACACAACGTGTTGTTCGCAGTGTGCAAGCACTGTTCTCGATCTCTAAGACTACTGTTGACTATTATGACCAGTACATCAACTATGTTTCAATATCTCAGAGTTTCGTTCCTGGAATTGTCGCGTTGTCATATAGTCCAGTTGTCAAGTCGGCGGATGTCCCAACATTCCTTGCGGGTGTGCGAGCCTGGGGAGGAGTAGCGTTCTCAAACTATAGTATGACCTCTAGAGATGCCTCAAATCAAGTTATACCAGCCCCATCTCTTCCGGTCCATATCCCAGTGGTATATGTGGCTCCGACAGCTCCCAATTTGGCAGCATTTGGATTCGACTCTGCCGCATCACCAGTGCGTATGGCTGCTATTGCCAAGTGTAACGCTACTGGAGATATTTCTGCTACTGGTAAGACAATTGTAGCCACGGCTATCGGAAAAAGAGCGCCTGGTACTCTACTCTATGCTCCAGTGTACGATTCAGCCAAAAACTTTATCGGTACAGCAGGAGGAGTATTCCAAATTGATGTTTTGCTCTTGGCTGCAATCAGCGACCAAGATTTGCAAAAACTAGTGATTGTCCTATTTGACTCGAATGCCAATGCGACTGACGTGGAAAACTACTTTTTGTATTCTTCCATCAGAAACGGGCAAGTAGGTTGGGGTAACATCTCAGCGATGACAACTGCCGATCACATGAGAGTTGTATCCAATGCTGCTTTTACATCACGTACATCAGTACAAGTCGGCGACAGAAACTGGACTGTTGTGTATGTACCAACGGAAGCCTACATGAACGACTTCCAACAACCCGACAAATGGATCGCACTCTTCACGCCAATCGTTATTTGCGCATGGATTGTCATCGTCATTGTCGTAGTTAGTGTCATGAAGAGATTGCAATATGTGAGTGAAATTAAGAGTTTATCCAAACAAAAGGTAGAACTGTTGCAAGAAAGTCAAAGCAAGTTGAACGAATTGTTGAATAGAATTAGTGAAGCAGAACAAAATGTACGAGTTGCGATGAATGAAATGGTAGATATCGTACTTGTTGTCGATGAAGTAGGAAAAATTCTAGAAGTGAACGAAGTGTTTAGAAAACTACTCAAGTACCCAGAACGCGATATAGATTGTTTGGATAGAATATTCCCAGATGTTGGAACCAAGGTTACTCATATGACCGAGTTCGACATGAAATGTAGGACGCACTTGTACGAAGAGATAGAATGCCACGTAACCGTAACAAAGATGGGTAGATGGGAAGGTCGGGCGTATGAGTCATATATGATCACCATGATAGCAAATGATAACGGTACAACTCATCAACAAGTACCAGGAGAGAGCATTGTTCCAGTAACAACGCCACTTGAAGTATAGATTAAACTAAATGTAAATAGATAAATAATCGCTAGTTTACCACATATTCCAAATATGAACACTTATGTTTGCTGTCTTTTGTAGCGGCGGTCGCATCTACAGCGATTCAGCTGACTTGTGCCACCATTTGGACAATCCGCACTTTGTCCCTCTTTACAACTGGGTAAAAATACAATTTTTTATTTTTGTTTTACATTTGTTTGGGTTGAAAACTCGCAAAAGATTTCATCACATCAAAAACGAAACAAAATGACCTCGAAAGCAACTACCAGGGATCTTTCCATCTTGCATGAAACAGATAACCTTGTGCCCTCGGAGCATATTGTCAAAGAACTAAAAGAACCTCCAGCAAGTTATAAAGCCGACGAAAGACCATACGAGCATTGGGGCGGAGGGCTTGATACTTTTGGTTTTGTAGATGACGACACATCATACAATACTCAACAACATCATTGGATTAAAGAAAGAGGGCAATTCAAAGATAAACAAGGACAGTACGAGCACGAGTTTGAAACATATGGTTTGACCGAGTAGAAATGTATCATATTTTGTAAAAACAAATTTGTAGACAACTATGCTTCGCAAATCTGTCCGGCTCATCACAACAACTCTCAAACCAATCGCATTGTTTCCACAGTGCCGAAGTCATGCCATTCACCGTGAATCTTTGGAAAAGCATATGCAAAAGAACAAACAATCGTTTCAAATAGTCACAAAAAAACCAAAAGACAGTACAGTTACGTTGTTATTACCATTTGCAACCAATGAAAAGTTACGTGAAGTTTATTTGAATCAACAAGGAGGAACACGCATAGGAAGACTCTTAGAAGATTTGGATTCTTTAGCAGCAGAAGTTGCGTACAAACATAGTGACGGATTTAATGAGGCACGTCCTATTAACATCGTTACTGTCGCCGTAGATCGCATAGTGCTCAAACGAAATATAACTCCAGACTGCGATCTCAAGTTGGAAGGTCACGTGACGTATGTTGGAACAACATCTATCGAAGTACGAGTGGATGTCACAACGTTAGTGAATAACAATTGGGAATCAGTTCTGGAAGCAAATTATGTCATGGTCGCACGCGATAAATACGAAAATAAAGGAGTACCAGTACATAAAATTGAACCAGAAACAGAAGAAGATAAAAAGCTATTCCAACATGGAGAAGCAAAACGAAAAACAAGAAATCACGTTATCGAACAACCAAACCAAGAAGAAGCAAAACACGTACACGAAATCTTTTTAAATCTGGAAAAGAAACGAGCAGCGACAGAAAATGCCATGCACGGAACGCATATTGGAGAGTTTAGAACAATCAAATCAACAACGTTCACGAAACCAGTGATCATGCATCCACAGTTATCTGCTATTCACAACAAGATCATGGCTGGTTACATTACTAGACAAGCGTATGAACTTGCATGGGTGACGTCATTCGTTTATGCAAAGGGTCGACCACAGTTTGTTAGTTTAGATGATAACACATTTATTCGTTCCATTGATACTGGAAGTGTAGTCAAGTTTACTGCTCAAGTTGTCTATACAAATGCAGATAAATGTCACGTACGAGTAGAAACAGAAGTGATGGAACCAAGTATTGGAAGAACAGATCTAACCAATGTTTTTAATTTTGAATTTAAAGTGGCAACTCAGGAAACAGTAGTTCCAGAGACGTACGAAGATGCGATCAAGTATTTGGAAGGGAAACGCATTCATGAAAAAGGACAATAAATTATTTTTTAAATAACTGGTACAAAATAGATAACACGATCACTGGTAGTGTGATTTGTATTACCCAAATAAAAGCTAGGAAAATCGTACCTTCTGTCCAGATGTCAGGGGATGAATAGTAACATGATCCGTTCCACACAAATGAACCCAAAACAATGGCTAATACACCTACCCCCAAACTAGTAACCATTCTCAGAATCAGTACTCCGGAAAAAGTTTGTTTTTGATAATTATCGATACTTGTTGCATCTGGTTTGACAATGGTGTAAAGGTACGCTAACATGGAAGCAACACCGATAATGGAACTGATACCTTCTACTATAGCGATGGTTAACAGTAACCAAAAGACAACACTGGCGGAGCATGTTGGAACGTCTGGTATATCTCGCGTGCGAATGTATAATACGGTTGCGATAATTGCTGATACTAAAGAGCAGGCGGTACTATACAGTGTAAATAATTTAAAGCGTCTAATAGTGAGTTCTGGAGTATTTTTCAAAAATACCTGTCAACATTGGAGAACGCAGTTTGTTGCTCTTTTAACGACAAGTTGGCACCTACTGCTT
>JAESGV010001325.1_pt1 | contig 10395 bp, 10 predicted proteins | sample 9269781 | NCBI WGS metagenome assembly JAESGV01 (sample SAMN15741586, study PRJNA653496) | algae metagenome | isolation source: Tildeniella torsiva UHER 1998/13D and co-occurring heterotrophs from... | place: Slovakia: Slovak Paradise National Park, Hrabusice, Kosice Region | collected 2000-01-01
GTCGCAACAGGATTCGCAAACTGTCACGTCTTGTTCTACACAAGAAATTCGAAATAATTTATTTCTTATGGTAGAGGACTGTAAACAGTGCAAAGAATCGCGACACTTTGACAGTTTCGTAGTTGTTCGCGGAAAGGTGAACGAATCTAGCAATAACAGACTTTGTATCGTCAACATCGATCGGTTGTATCGACTCGACAAGTACGATATCAAACTGTACAACGTTATGAGTAGAGTGTGTGGCAAAAGCGTGACGAGTTTGCTCCCATACCAAATTAAAGCCTCTCTTTATCCAGCAGAGATGGAAAAAACGATGGGCGACAGTGAAGAGAGCGTGAAAACGTTCAACCCTGGGGATTGCATCTATGGTAACTCATTAAAATATATTTTTAATCGTGTCAGCTGTTATCACACTAATTGAGGGTGACCAAACTCGAATATTGTTAAGTACAAACAATTCACACATTAACGAGTTTGATATTTTTCAAAACGGACTACGACTCGTAAGTGTTAACATCATATTAATTGTGTAGGGACTGTGCAAAGATATGCGAGAAGATGATCCAAACTTGGTATACAAAAATGCTCAAGATAGAGACCAAGTACTACATAATCGATTCAACGCCATGATTCAGCAACAAAGTTCTTTTCAGAATCCATTTTCACTTATTCACTTGGACAAAGCGCACAGTATCACGCAAACAGCAAGTTTAATATCAACACCAAACCACTTGTAAGTTTATTTAACACGATCTGACGAGACTAGGTACGATTTGGAGAAAGATAGTCACAAAGCGATTCGTGTACATCAGAACCACAAATTTGCGCACCAAAAGTATGTTCTTACTTGGCACTCACATCGATAGTATCCTAGAAGGTATGAAATATGCAAAGAAGAATGATTATGAACGTGCTGTACGGTACTATAACAAAGCGCTCGAATTTGAACCAAAGAATCACGAAGCAATTATTGGGAAAGGAGTCGTGTTTAGTAACCAAAAGAATTATGACATTGCGATCAAAGAGTTTGAAACAGCGTTAGAAATACAACCAAGCGACGCAAACGCGATCAAGTTTTTAGACTCGTGTAAGAAAAAGGTAGGTGTTAAATTCAATTTTATAAAAATATAGTTGGCCGTTCAAGAAGAAAAGAAAAAGCAAGAAGAAGCTATTGAGAAAGAAAAACAATCTCTAGCAGAAATAGAAAGTTTGTTACAAATTCGAAGAAAAAAGACAAATGGAACCACAAAACCACCTCCACCACCAGAACAATCCAAATCGATACCATCAAAACGAGGACAAAAAGAACACGATGACGAACCACCACGCAAAAAATCACGTGCCAATGACGGAAAAGAGTATGATCGAAAATATGATGGACATCGATATCGACAACGATCGCCTTCACCATCTCCACCTCGTCGCAAGTATGATAACTATCGAAGAAGAGATAAATCACCATTCATGGGCAGACCTAAACCACGTTCACCGTCACCACCGCCACCTCCTCCACCAAGAGAAAGAAGAAGATCACCATCACCACCTCCACCTCCACCACCAAGACATCGTAGTCGAACGCCACCAAGACATCGTGCAAGATCACCATTCATGGGAAGACCAAGAGAACGAGAGACATCTCCACCACCTCCGCCTCCACCAAGACATCGAGAGAGAACTCCTCCTCGATCATCACATCATCGACATTCTAGACATTCTCCAAAGAGAAGAAGAAGTCCAGATCGTTACAAGAGAAGTCCAAGTCCAGAACCAAGAAGAAGAAATAGATAAAGATTTTACAAGGTTATAACCGTCACTGTACAAGCTAGCTCATTTTAAAAAAATGAAACTATTACTCGTTGTCGCGTTAATTGTACTCATTCTGTATGTAGAGTCAAGTTCTTTTGTAGACAAGGTTAGATTAGCGTGGTTGCGCAAGAAACTCGCTATGGCAGATGATTGGCAGGTAGAGCATGAAATTACAGACGAAGAGGAGCAGAATTTTAAATGGAAAATGTATTGGTTAGCCAAACAAGGAGCAGACAGAATTTGTATTGGGTGTGTAGAGACATGCGAAAATCCTCACCTTGCAGCCAAGGTGCAGTGTGGATTAACTTGTGATGATGTATGTTATGGTAAGAACAAGGTTGGTGTCAAGTTGCAAGCATAGAAATCTAAAATCATAATGGTCCACCAAGTTTTATAAAAATTTTCTTAATTCTTTAATGGGGTTTCGGTCTTTTTATGATTGTTGCTGGATATCTATGGCGAGATTGCCCACTGTTTCTTTCCCTAATCTTTGTTTGTAGAATGTTTAATTCATTGAACCAGAACCAGTCAAAGAATATCTAGTTTCATAAAAATTATTTTTATTTAATTCTTTCATTCACGTCATGGACCTTAAAGTATTGGTAACTGGCGCAAGAAACTGTCGACCTCGGCTATGGGTATTCTGCTGCATACTGGTCAGAATAGCACAAATATAATCCGTCACAACAAAGGGAAAAGCTGATATTTTGTTCGGCTTTTCTACAGATACCCACGCAGCAGTTCTTACGAATAATTCCTCACTTAATTGTGGATACTCGTGCAACTTAACACCCTCAAATCGATCATCTTTAATATCTTTTTGTGGCCATCCAAATCGAAAGATAGCATGAAACAACTCTCCAAATAGTTCTTCATCTGTCAACGAGCGACCCTCCATAATTCTATCGAAATATGTTCTATAGCTATGTTGTTTGGTATCTTTCTCTTTTAGAACATTCTTCCATCCGTTACTCCAAATACTCAAGAGTTTGCGTGCCATCGATTGCTCGTACTTGAAATTGGGATGTTTCTCGTACTTGGCTACGATATCATGTAACGGATTACGAATACAGAGTGATTTTTCTTGTCGTGCGATTATCTCATCAGTTTTACGCTTTTCGCTCAGCACTTGTGCAAAGATTTTCTTCCCTAATTCAAATAGTTGAATCATCACTGTACAACCACCTTCTTCTGGTGTCAAAGAAGATTTCTCCAGTAAGAAATCATTTAGGTCATCTTCTGTTTTGTTTCTCTTATGTAGTTCCTGTGCTAAAACAATCCATGCTTGGTTCCAATTCTTTTGATGGTTTTCTCTTTTTGCTCTTTCGATATTCTTCTTGCCCTCCTAATACCGTTAGAAACAGATAAACAGTAGCTTACAATTGATTGGTAATACAACATACCAAGTTTTTTGTACGTTTGACTATTTACACCATCCTTCTTTTCGATTTCGTATGCCAAATGACTACCAAGTATACCTGTATCGTCACTAATCTTATTTTCTATGATACAAGAAATTAACTGTTTTCTAGCCTCTTCCAAGTTACTATTCGCTGATGGTGCATGTTGTTTCGGTAGGATATAATCCATAGCAAGTTCAGATGGTACTTGTACAACTCTGTTAACAATCTTTGGATTGTATATCACTTGGTACAAATCACCATCACAATCACCACCTGCCATGATATCTTGATGAGGTCTAAATTGACCTACTGGGAATATAATACAATCTCGAAGGTGAGCGAGTTCTTTTCGGTATACTGCTTTGAGTACACGAAAGTCACTCGGAAATACAGTAGGTTGTCGCGTTACGAGTACGTTATAGTTATCTAGAATCCAATGTTCTTGTTTCCATTTGAACGAAACATACACTTCACCTTCTTTTAGTGTACCTGTATCATCATATCCACCAATTAACCATTGCGCTTTCTACATAGTGTTAGTATGCGAGTTCTTTCATACCTCTTCGAATAGTTTATACTTTTCAAAGTATTTGTTAATCTGTCCAAATACAATCTTGTAGATACGTTCACGAGCGAATGGGATATGTCGAATATCTACTAGTGTTAGAGTGTAAACCAAGCGTACCTTCTCCCAATGCCAAGTACAATCGCTGCAAAATTTCTTTGTTTGAAAAGTTTCCCTTCTTTTCATCACTATCATCGATCATGTTCATAACACGTTCAAAGTTACTCATATCTTGACATAGTCTCACAATCGATCGTAACTGCTTTTCAGCCATTTCCAAAAAGATCTTGTTTGGTACACCGATACTCTCTAATAGTGGAATAGTAGCTCTTGTATATTGGAATGGCATACATTTACCCATGTTCAATACGTCCATATACTTGTATCCTGGATTTGCCTTGTACTTGTACATACTTTTTCGAAAAAAGTATTTCTTGTGCGGACCATACTTGGCTCGTAACTGTTTTATCAAATCGTGTGACTCTGGGTATCCAAACACGCAACCTTTATATGAACCCAAACGTATCTAGTTGTTAGTTAATGGTGAATGACATACCTGCATGCATGTAGGTGCTTGTTCTAGTACGACACGACCTAATTGTTGGTTGAATAGAATAGCTGCTTCTCGTAAGCATGATAGCACGCACACTCCTGCACCATCAGTAGTTGTATACTTGTGATTTGCATCTAATACAAACTCTCCATTATCCACTTCAGCGATTTCGTGTGCTTCTACTTTTATAGTCGCAATCGATGATCCAAGACAAAGACCTTGCCTACTTAACAGTTTTTTTACACCTTCTTTCTTGGCTATATCTGTAAAGTCACCGATATACGTTTTTAGTAGCGTAGCTGCTGTGTTTTTGGTATCTCCTTGCCGGTCTTCGAATGCGAACCATGATGCTGCTTGTTGACCACTATTTGAAGACCCAAAAAATTTATAAAATTGTGTTTTGCCGATGACATCACTAAATTGTTAATAGTCAGATTATTAGTTACACTTCAAGTCCGAATTGCAATACTTTGTGCAATTCATTTTTAAATGCAAAATGCTCGTCCCTATTGTCCTTCTTACACTCCCATGGTCCTTCTATTTTTATATTTGCCACTCTAGCAACTAATGACGTGGTTGCATCGCGATTATTACGCTCATCGTCGTCGCTTAGTAACTGTATTAATCGATTGCGCACTAGCTTTTCTGATCTTACTAACCGTTCGATAGAAAAAGCAGAATTCACCCATTTGATACGCAGGCAAAGCGGGTTGAATTTACGCTTGGGTGTCTCAGATAATACTACATTTGATATGTCCATTTCTTTTACACGCGTAATCGATTCGAGATGATCCGATACTCTTATAAAAGAACCTGGCATCTCCCTTATCTCTGGTATTTGTGGTGTATGAATTGTGTCACTTGGTGTTAATATTGGTGCGAGACTTTTTGGTTTTACTATATTGTCGTCACTATCTACACCTAGGTCCCGAAACATACACTGATGAAACAAGCCAGCAAGTTTACTTCGCTTTCGTGGAGGTTCCATGGTGACGACATCTGTTTGCATTTCTGCGGTTTTATCAAATTGTAACGCTGCAGGAAAAGCAAAAACAACTACTGGCACAATACTTGTACTCTTCGTTAGTATACTCTTCATCAAGTCGCATTGGTAAAGGTTTTTCGCTCAATTTACTGGCCGTCTTCTACCAACCCATTCATTGATGATTTTTTCCATTAACTTACTCTGTCACAAAAATCGAAAAAAATTTATAAAACTCGAAAGAAAAATTCATAACAAAAATTTCATAAAACAGCTATGTTAAAAATCGTTGTATCAGATTGAGAAAGCGATCTAAAAATAAATTTAAGAAATTAGCTCTTAGCCGCGTTTAGAAATTTTGGTTACGAACTATTTTTTCAAATTATTTTGAGTGATTACTGTATATAGTAGCCGAAATGCAGCTATAAATTGCCAGTTACTCATAAACCAGTTCTCAACAAAAACAAAAATGCAAACAGCATCACTACTCTTAATCGCAACAGTCGTACTAGCTTTGTTCTCTTGTGTAGCAGCCCAAGAGAACTTACATATGAGAAGAACTGGCTACACGCCAACAACTAAGAAACCAACTTGTGCTTCATGCCCTTGTGGCGTACAGTGGTATAAGAGAAGATCTAGCGGCGACGAATGTCCAGTATGCAAACCATGCCCAACAACAACTAAGAAACCAACAACTACTTGTCCACCATGCCCATGCGGTGTTGCTTGGTTCAAGAGACGCACGGGCGGCAGCGAGTGCCCAGTTTGCAAGCCATGCACAACTCAAAAACCAACTACCACCTGCCCACCATGCCCCTGCGGTGTTGAAACTATCAAACGTAGAACTAGCGGTGACGAATGTCCAAAGTGCAAAGTATGCCCAACTACCACAACTAAGGCACCAACAACTACCAAAGCACCAACAACTAAATCACCAACAACCACCACTACTTGTGCACCAACTGCAACTACTAAGCCACCATCTTGCCCAACTTGCCCATGTGGTTCCTGGATTGTCAAGCTTTTTAAGTGCCCTATTTGCAAGCCATGCGTAACTACTTGCCCACCATGCCCATGCGGTGAAGTTGCTGCTAAGCGTAGATTTGGAGGTGATAAGTGCCCTGAATGCAGAGTATGCCCAACTACAACAACTAAAGCACCAACCACTACAACTAAGGCACCAACAACAACTACCAAAGCTCCAACCACCACAGTTGCACCAACTACTACAAAGGCACCAACTACTACTACAACTTGTGCACCAACTACCACTAAATCGCCAACAACCACTGTCGCTCCAACAACAACTAAGGCTCCAACTACCACTACCAAGGCTCCAACAACTACAACCACTAAGGCACCAACTACCACAACCACTAAAGCTGCACCCACTACAACTACCGTTGCACCAACTACCACAACGGTTGCTCCAACCACAACCAAAGCTCCAACTACCACCACAACTAAGGCGCCAACCACTACTACTACCGTTGCACCAACTATTACAACCACAGTAGCACCAACAACCACCACAACTACTGTAGCACCAACTACCACTACCAAAGCTCCAACGACCACCACTGTTGCACCAACCACTACAACTGTAGCACCAACTACTACCACAGCCCCAACAACCACCGCTGCTCCAACTACAACTACCACTACTACCGTTGCTCCAACTACCACAACAACCACTGTTGCTCCAACCACTACTACTGTTGCACCAACAACCACTGTTGAAGTGACCACAACAACTGTAGCACCAACAACCACTACCGTTGCACCAACAACTACCACCACCGCTGCTCCAACTAAGGCACCAACCACCACAACTACTGAAGCACCAACTACCACAACTACTACCACTGTTGCTCCAACTACGACTGAAGCACCAACCGCCACTGTCGAAGTTACCACTACCACAGTTGCACCAACAACCACCACTACCGTTGCACCAACAACATCACCATCACCAACTAGCACCGTTCCAGCTTCAACTCAAAACTTGAGCGGAGGTAACAACGGTCGCGCAGCCAATAGTGCATCACGCAACTATAGCATCATGGGCGTCATTACTGTCGCTGTGTTGTTAGTATCAACACTATAATCTAGATAATGCATGTACAATTTTGTTGTATAAAGAAAAGAGTTAAATTATTTGTTGTTCTGGTGTTGTATCACTTTTCTATTTGTACAGCTCTCACAGTAGTAGATGCTCGATTGTTGCTCGTGACAAGGAGGCAACAAGTTTGTAAAACAGAATGCTGCGATTAACACAATGCGTAAGAAGATCATCACAACGCTTGATTTCCATCGAAGCAAGCACGAAAACGCACAAACCAACCATAACAAAGTTCATTGAAGCATGCAACAATCTAGACGAAAAAACAGCACTAAGTGAACTCAAAACGCGCACGTCACTTGGATACAAACCAAGCGAGTTTGATATTGGCCAAATGTTGAGTATGTACTATAAAATGGGCGATTTAACAAGAGCGACAAAACTATACACAAATATGCACAAAGAATACAATATACAACCTACGCCCTCACACGACCGAATTCTACTAAATACTGCTGTGAAAACTGGCAATGTAACAACAGCACGAGAGTATTTTGACCAAATACCAAACAAAACAGAATGGTCATATGTTACCATGTTAAATGTGTACGCGCAAGCGATACACGAAGAACGTGGAACCAATTACATGAAATATGCAAGACAACTGTTTGATGAAATGAAAACAAGAAACATGCTCATACCAGCAGCGTACAACGTTATGATTCAAGGCTATTCGGCACTAAAAATGGAAGAATCAGGAGAACAAATCTACAAAGAAGCGATAGAAAACAGGTGTACAAATAACATTACACACGGTATCATGTTGCACTTGTATTGTGAATGTGACGATCTACAAAAAGCAGAAGAGTTGTACTATAGCACCAATGGTCCCAGAGATCTAAAAGGCAATACCATGTTCATCGAATTACTACTCTTAAACAATCAATTCGAACATGCAGAACAGATTCTCAAAGATGCAAAAATGACACCAGATATGGTCATCTTTAGTGCCATGATATCATGTCACTTACGAAGAAACAAACCTGACAAAGCAGAACAATTAATCGAAAAGATGAAAGAATATGGATACGAACCAGGACTACAAATTTGGACTAGCGTTTTGGATTACATTTGTAAAAAAAATGTTGATGAAGGGTATCAACGATTTTTATCGATTGAAAACAAGGATGAACGAGTGTACCAAACCATGATCAAGTATTTTGTTTTCAATGGAAGAATCGGACAAGCATTGGAACTTGTACAAACCATGATTGATGCGAATATACAACCAACGAGTGGTACATTTGTATACATTATGCGATCGTATGTAGAAAATAGAGAATACAGAAGAGCTATACGATTGTACCAAAATATGGGAAAAAAGTACAAAGCGAAACCAACAGCAGGACTTGATACGTATTTAATTAATGCGTTACTATCACTTGGTTACGAAAGAGAAGCTGTAGAAGTGTTCAAAAAAGCAGATGCACTAAATGTGAAAAGTTATAGTCTCATGATACAGTACTTTATGGAACAGCAACGACCACAAGAAACTACAAAGTTGTTGATTGCTATGAAAAGAGAAGGAATTCTTTCTCCTCAAACCATGGAGAGTATTCTAGAAACATATTTTAGTCATGGATTTGCAAACTTTGCAGTTGATTTGTACAAACAAGCCAAAATGAGATCACCTGGTATCGATAATGTCATGTTGAAACACTATGTAGAAACAGATCCAGAACAAGCATGGGAATTTTTCCAAACAATGCAACGAAACCGATTTAGTTATGATATTTTAATTGCTTAACTTGGCTCTACTTGAGTTGACATTTCCCATGCGTCATCATCATTCAATAAATTGGCAAAACAGTCTCTGTTCAATATTTGTAACATTTTCACATGTACGTCAAACTCGTACTCTTTTTGTTGTTTTTGTCGAATACTTTCAATTACATTCACATACTGTAACCTCTTCTCAAAATTGATAGAATCTTCTCTTGCTCTTCTAAAATCTGAATTCTCTTCAATAAACGTAAGATCAGTCATGTACATGCCAATAAATGGTATACATGGTGGTGGAGATTCTTCTAGTTTCTTTCTCAAATTGGCATAAGGATATTTCAACAATGCAGTAAACTCTTGGTACTGTAACTCTTGTTTGGGTATTAATGCCCAAGTCTTTTTCATACGATGAATCGAGTTATTTCCTAAACCTGATGTTACCGCATGTAACGCATGGAAATTGTTGAATTGATACAAGAATTGAGCAATAGCCAAAAACTTTTCAATCTTTTTGGCTCTTGTTTTCATATCTCTTTCTCTGACAATAGTGTTCGTAACCCATCTTGATACGCGATTAAATCGTTCTGTCATTAATGTGATAATGGGTGCTTTTTCCATCTTGATAGAACGTTCTGGTGCTCCCCATGATTTCTTTTTGCCAAATAGTTCACGATGGTGCAATCGTTGGAATAATGCACTATCAATAATAGTTAATTGTTTGGCAATCAATTCTGCATCAACTTCCATAATATCTAGTATTTCATCACTTGTAATAGTTTCCAATTGATCATCAGATAATTGTTCTTTCCACAAGTACTCGAATACATTTGGTTGATCAGCAATGGCACTTGACTTGATTCTCATTTGTTGTACATGTAATAACTTTCTTACAAGTGCACGTTGAACTTGTGTATGAATAGCATCAGTGTTATTATTTAACACTTTTCGAATGACAATGGTTACTTCTTCAATAAATTTGATTAGTTTGGCAATGAATTCACTATCCATATCACTATAAAAATCCAATATCCAAGTCTTGATGGAGTTGGTCATGCGAATGACATATTTGAGTTTATCACCTGCACTAGACATGTATCGATAGAAACACGCTCTAATGTTTTCCAAAATTTCCGTTGGTGATGAAAATGATAAATAGGTCAAAAAGAACACTCGTTCATAATTGGTACCATAACCTGGATTATGTTGGAACAATCGTTCTACCAATTTGAGTAATGTTGCACC
>JAESGV010001326.1_pt1 | contig 10395 bp, 8 predicted proteins | sample 9269781 | NCBI WGS metagenome assembly JAESGV01 (sample SAMN15741586, study PRJNA653496) | algae metagenome | isolation source: Tildeniella torsiva UHER 1998/13D and co-occurring heterotrophs from... | place: Slovakia: Slovak Paradise National Park, Hrabusice, Kosice Region | collected 2000-01-01
TGGTTTGATAAAACTGACTGAAGTCTTTTCTTTTCCAGATTGTTTCAATACTGTTCCTCTGTATAATTTGTTTCCTTCTGATGCACGAGTTTCTGCTTGTTCTTGTGCTGGTGTCGTAGCCGCAAAAATAGGATCAGTGTCGAACGCGATTTGTAAATAGTTATTCGCCCATAACGGTTCGTTTGGTAATACAGAGTAGACTCCGACTGGTTTCAAGTTTGGTTTGCTTGGATGTTTCAAAGTCTTCAATGACGCTGCACTCTTGCCTTGTTGATATTTTTCAAACTCTTCATCCAACGTTCGTGTGAATTCGAAACTCTTTTCAATATCGTTTTCGATAGAATCCATCTCTTCGTCAATGTTTGCGTGTTTGGATAGTTTTGAGACACCTTTGACTTTGCGTTTTTCTGGTGCGTTTTTATCATCAACGACGTAACCTCCCATATATTCTGTTTTTCGTAGCCACGCGTGGTGTTTTGATGATGGTGTGTCGTTCTTATTTTTATCATCGTCGTCCATAAGTAATAGTTCATCCTCTTCCGTTAAACTGTTGTCTATTTTGTTAATAATGTTTAAAAAACGATCATACCTTCTGGGACTTTGTATGCCTCTGGATCAATCAAGTCTATGTGTATTCCCAAGTCAGGATCCGTTAATAGTTGGAATTTGTGTTTCTTTTCCATGCCAGTTATCAATTGAAAAGGGACAAAACGTTGAGGGTCCAAAGGGTATGTTAACATTTTCGCATCAAGTGGTATTGTTGGTAACGCGCTTTGGAATTTTACATTGTGACATATAAAATTGCTTTTTGCTTTGTGTAGAGGATGTTGGTCTGATTTTCGTGTTGGTAATTGTACAGCAGGTTGTGTTGGTTTCTTTTGTTTTGACGCATTCGCAACCGGTTGCGGTGGTGCCAATGGCTTCTGTGGTTGCGATCCGTTAAGACCAGGTAACGCCTGCTTGTTCATGTTTGTGATTTTTCAGAACAACTTGAAAGACAAACAATTCGCGCCTCATAGAATAGCTCAAATGAAAAGGGACTCGAATGGTCCAACTTCAGTGCATAAAAGGGATGTGAGAGAATCACCGATGCGAAGCATACCACAGAGAAATGAACGTGAGTATTTGAGTGAATTCTTTGATGAGCACGAACAATTGGGAAACGCTGACGCATCACAAAGCGAAGATATTTTGAACAGCAAATATTCTAAACTGGAGAATGAAACAATGTCACAATTTAGATCAGACGATACAAACGCGAGAAAGAAAGTACCTGTAACACCAAAAGAAAAGTTAAACCAAAGCTACGGATTACCGAGGTCTGATGCTCCATCACCGAGTTTACCATCAGGGATTCCAATGTACCCACCATACTACATACCATTTCCAGTTTTCGATCCTAACATGTTTTATCAACACATGCGACCACCATCTACAGAATCAACAGAAAAAAATGATGCCACTCAGAGTGTAGCAAATAGCTCAGTCAATGAAGAGATCAAATACTTGAAGAGAAATGTTGCTATTCAGAATGATTCTATCAAGGACCTGAATAATCACGTAGAGAACTTGCACAACACAATACGAGAGTTGGTTTCAGAAATTAGAGTACTGCGGAAAGAACTTAACGAAGATAGACGAAATTCATTTTACTCGAGTGAACTGCTCAACTCAACAGATCGAAAGAAGGTGAATAAAGAAGCGAAGCCTGAAAAACCGAAACCAGATGTGAATCAGATCACCCCAGATCGAAATGAAAAGAGGAGGAACACACCAGTTACTCCATCTCACAAAGTTCCCTTGGATGATGATGATATGACAGAATTACAGTATAGGCCACCTGCTCCATTATCTACATCAAAAGCGAAACTTGATTTTGAAGATGAAGAGGATGACGCTCTAGATCGTTCGAACAAAAAGAAAAAGCTATTAAAAAGAAAAGATTTAGATGCTGAGTATGATGAACAGAACTTACTCGGCTCACAAGATAAACTGAGAAACAGCGAAAGAGAATCAGATTATGTTAGCTGGAAAGATGAAGCTAGACAATCACCAAGAAACGCGCCACTACCTGCTAAGACCTTCGATTCTCGTAATGTAAATACAGAAAAGAAAATACCGCAGTACGACACCAGGGACTATTACATACGAGAAGATCCAAACGAAGTTGTAGAAAGGTTTAGAAGAAATGCCGATGAAAGAAGATATGAGCCAGAGCAAGTAGAGCGAACAAAAATTCGTGAAGTTGAAACATATAAATCTATGACATCTCCACAGAAACGAATAGAGCAAAAAACAGAGGTTCATTCAGTCTATTTAGAAAGCGATTCCTCTGTTGGAGAAGCAGAGTCATTCAGCACGAGGGAATACATGCGAAGGCATAACATAGGTGGGATAGCTTCTCCAGAAGAGGAGTATGGCACAGCAAGAAGAAATTTAAATCTAGAAAATTCTGATTCTACAATTTACAGTGCTCCAAGTAGGAGGAAGAATGATACAGAATTATTTACCAAAGATAAGGTTAGAACATTTAGTAAGCTACCGAATTCATAAACAATTGTACATACTTTTACGGAGCTGTAAACTTTTCTAAAAAATGAACATCTCCTAAAATTTTTTTGATTTGTTGCTGTTCTAACAAGTTCAGAAGATATGTTTCAGTTTTTGGAAATTCGATTCTGAATTCTGTGTCAAGTGCGAATTGCAGTGGTAAATATAAAGAACACGCAAAGATGATATCCGCTAAAGTTACTCGCTCACCAAGTAAAAATGTTGTGCTTTTTGTATTCAAGTGTTTTTCTATGCTGGTCCATGCATAATGCTGCTTCTCTTTTGCTGCATCAAAAGCTTCTACATTATGCGGATGATTTAGTTTGTACGCAACCAATGGGTAGATATCTCCAAGATAAAACGATGCAAAATCAATCCAAGCGTCTATCATCGATTGTTCGAAAGCATCTCTTCCGAATAGAACTTGACTATCATTTCCCTTTCGTGCAATATAACGTGCGATTGCGTTACTCTCGAATATGCCACCTTCTGGGCATTTTAATGTAGGAACTTTCCCAAGCGGTGATAATGTTAAAAACTCGGATGTTTTGTTGTCACTTCAAATCTAAAGTCGTTTGGGTATTCGATATGATCGAAAATGCCACCGTATTCTGCTGCAATGAGTGCTTTGTTTGCATTGGAATTATTTGGGTAACTGTAAATAACGTATGGTTTGCTCATGTTTGCGAGAATTCGTGGCTTTCCTCGTGCATACATCAGCGTTTCAAGACAACTTTGAAAATCAAGGTGAATATTACAGTGAACTTTTCCAATTTATTGCAATTTGCACTCTATCATTCTTGCATTTATCGCTAAATTGTTTCACTTTTTCCTCCAAATCATTCCACGTATATTCATCTTCAATACACGATTTCAATGACGGTATCGAAAAATAAGTATGCGTGGTGCTAGCCATACAGTATCTTCCATATAACACCATCGCAGCAAAGAGTTTTTCCACCAATTCACTCCACTCATATTCTCCAAACGTTATTCCATTCTTACGCAAAGTAACTAGTATCCGTTGAACGATGATTTCATACAAAAGGTGTTTACTGCTCTTGTGAATGAAAATATATCCATCAATATGCGAAATGTCTTTCAAGTCTAATACATGTGATAAATACGCAGTAACGGGATCGTTTATAAATTGACTAAAGAGATCGTTACACGTGTTCGAAACGGAGCCCATTACTAGTAAATATTGTTTTAGATTTTTCATTATAGAATAGTGGTCTTGTATCGATTTTGCGACAACATTGATATCTTGTTTCGTTTCAAAATCGAAAATGTAGAGTAATAAGGGTGGATTATGTATTTGTTTCTTATCGGAAAGTATTAACGCGTTATCTAGTTCGTGTAATAGTAGAGAGGTTTCATCCAAAGGCCGTTTAAGCATTTTTATCCAATTTGAAGATATGTTTGTTAATAGTGAAGAAGCCAACGAAGGTGTCGCGAGATTCCCGCAATAGTGTACGATGTGATGATTATATTTTGTATAGTATCTAGTGTGCTTCATTAGTAACTCTCGCACGAGTTCATGTTCGCTTATTTTATCCTTTTTGTTGTGTATCGAGTACCGCAGGTTTGGTATGAAAAATGTGCAAAATTGAGTGACACTAGTGATGCGAAATGAATTTCCGTCTTTCTTATCGTTGATACTTATCATGTCGTAATTGACATCATGTCTGTTTGCGTCGTTCATGTTGTAAATCACTCAACTAGAGCCTAGCTATTCTTAAGACAGCTCAACACCAATATCATACTTTGGATAATAGCATGAATTTCAAGAAACATGATCAAAGTTCTAGTGTTGATGTTATTAGCCGCAGTGATTGCTGTAGTCGTAGCAGAGGGAAGAGGTCCTCCAAAACGAGGATTGTATGATGCAGGGGGAGCTTATGACTTCGGCAACGATAAAGACAGTGTAGGTGGCGTAAGAAGACATCATGGTGTGAAGAAGTACGGAGAAAGAGATTGGGCCAGAATGCAATTGGAACAACAGGCCATTAAGGGCAAGACAACTCCAGAAATCCTTGCAAGAACAGAGCGAGAGCTACGTGCATACAAACATAAAGGTGGAAAAGGTTCGGTGAAGAAGTTGATGAAACTCGGAATGGGTTTATAAAGTTTGTTTTATTTGTATTTACATTGTTTCATATTAGAGCTGCATATCGCCCTCCAAAAGCGATAAGTAGTAGAACTACCATAAACACCAGAAGAAAGTTGACTAGTGAATTAACACTAGAAATGGACGTTTTCTCTGGCTTTACAGTGTTTGTATTTGTATGTTGTATGCGCGTTGAAGATGTAGCCAATCTCGCAGGTGAATGCATTGGTGATTCTGAAACATTAACGGATAATGTTTTTGCTCGTAGTTGATGCTTTTTAGGTTGTTTGTGAGTTTTAGGGTTATAGTCAGGTAGAATAGTCTCTTCACTAAGGTGTGAATTTACCATAGTTGAAGCGGTTTCTTTCAATTCGCCTAATTTTTCGGCGACTTGCGTTTGTGCGACATTGGAGGCGTGAATAGCTAACGACTTTATCGAGTCTGAGAATTCAAATAATTGTTGTGAAGAGGGTAGATAGGAGAGCATGTTGATGTGTTTTTGAAAATCAAGTTGGACAGCGTGGCATGCCTATGAATGCGCAAGTACAATAGTTAAAAATAGTTCCGCAAATAGAAAATAAACGGAAACATACAAACAAGGTATCCAGTGCTTCGGGACCAAGTTTAGTGATATCTAAGCACTCTTGTATGGCGATATCTTGTGTAGTTCTAGTGAATTCTTTTGTGTTAGAAGAGGAGTTGAAATTTAGGAAAGATTTATCAAGCTGCACGATGTTTTGTTTATTGTTGGCTTTTCGAGTGCGTTATAACTCCAGCTTTTATTAGCGAGAAAATAATAAAAAGAATTTCATAAAATATAGCTCATTTACGGAACAATTCAGTGCTCAACTCTCATAGGTCACACGTGTCAACTGGATCGATCTTAGTTGCTATCCTGTTATAAAAAAGCGAAACTGTAATTAGCTGAGAACATCCTACTTCACAAATGAACGTTTCAAGAAAGACAAACGATGCCTCATCAACCGCCTCTGTGGCACCTATAAATCACCCTACTAACAAACTCGCAAACGGAAAAGCATTCGTAGATCCTTTTCCTAATGGTAATATGTCCGATAAGAATGCTATTGATGAAATAATTGATTGGTGTATTGCGAACCAGGCCTATGTTAGAAGCAAAATATATTTTGGAAACGAAGAAGATGAAACCGATGATTGGATGACAGCGAATTCTGTAAAAAAAAGGCGTAAAAAAAGCTGCCAATAAATTGAAGACAGTTATGAAGTATAAGATGTGTGCGTTGAAATTAAGAAAGATTTGTCTAGCTCTAGTTGACGAGATCTTAGCTAAGCTTGTTCGTGGTAAAAAAGCCAAACGGTATTTAGCTGAATTGTTATTACCCTGTTTATGGAGCGATTATTGAAAACGGACACCAGGCGCGAATAAAAATACTATTCTTCTCTAAACAATAGTGCGTATGTGCTATGAGCTTTAAAAATAATTTCTTTCGCCGTGAAAGCGAAAATTTGTTTTAGGAACTAATTTTATTTAACCATTACCATCTTTGGAAGTAGTGAGAACCTATAAATTGCACGGTTTCATGGTGACAGAATTAATTCAAAACAACAACTCCAATGCACACTACTGCACACCTACTCCTCTTCACAACTCTCGTCCTCGCTTTTCTCTCGTTCGCCTCTGCTCAAGAGAGCAACTTGAGAATGCGTAGAACTGGCTACACTCCAACCACTACCAAAGCACCAACTTGCGCACCATGCCCATGTGGCGTTCTTGCGTACAAGAGACGTACCAGCGGCAACGAATGCCCAATTTGCAAACCATGCACCACTACCACCAAAGCTCCAACCACCACTACTAAGGCTCCAACCACAACCACTAAAGCACCAACTACTACTTGTGCACCATGCCCATGCGGCGTTCTCTCGTACAAGAGACGCACTAGCGGTGGATGCGCAGTTTGTAAACCCTGCTCAACTACGACAAAATCACCAACAACCACAACAACTTGCGCGCCATCAACAACCACTAAGGCACCAACCACCACTACTAAGGCGCCAACTACTAAAGCACCAACCACAAAGGCACCAACAACTACTACCAAAGCGCCAACCACTACTTGCGCTCCTTGCCCATGTGGCGTAGTTTCGTACAAGAGACGCACAAGTGGCAACGAATGCCCAGTTTGCAAGCCATGCACCACTACCAAAGCTCCAACCACCACTACTAAAGCGCCAACAACCACCACAAAGGCACCAACTACAACTACCAAAGCACCAACAACCACAACTAAGGCACCCACAACAAAAGCACCAACTACCACTTGCCCACCTTGCCCATGCGGTGTTGAGACTATTAAGCGTAGAATCAGCGGCGGTGATGTCTGTCCAAAGTGTAAGATTTGCCCAACTACCACAAAGGCACCAACCACAACAACTAAAGCGCCAACTACCACAACTAAGGCTCCAACAACCACCACAAAGGCACCAACAACCAAAGCACCAACAACTACTTGCCCACCATGCCCATGCGGTGTTGAGACTATTAAGCGTAGAACTAGCGGTGACGAATGCCCAAAGTGCAAAGTATGCCCAACTACTACTAAGGCACCAACCACTAAGGCTCCAACTACCACCACAAAGGCACCAACTACTACTACTACAACAACTTGTGCACCAACAACCACTAAGGCACCAACCACCAAAGCACCAACAACCACTACTAAGGCACCAACAACCAAAGCACCAACTACTACTTGCCCACCATGCCCATGTGGTGTTGCTTCATATAAGAGACGCACTAGCGGTGAGTGCCCAGTTTGCAAGGTCTGCCCAACCACAACCAAAGCACCAACAACCACTACTAAAGCGCCAACCACAACAACAAAGGCACCAACAACTACCACTAAAGCGCCAACTACCACAACAAAGGCTCCAACCACTACCACTACTAAGGCACCAACCACTAAAGCACCAACAACCAAAGCGCCAACCACTACTTGCCCACCATGCCCATGTGGAGTCGAAACAATCAAACGTAGAACTAGCGGCGGTGACGTTTGCCCCAAGTGCAAGGTATGCCCAACCACCACTAAGGCACCAACGACCACCACTAAAGCGCCAACTACCACCACAAAGGCACCAACCACTACCACCAAGGCACCAACGACTAAAGCACCAACCACTACAACCACTTGTGCACCAACCACTACTAAGGCTCCAACCACAACAACCAAAGCACCAACCACCACCACTAAAGCGCCAACTACTACAACCAAAGCTCCAACTACTACCACTAAAGCGCCAACTACCACAACAACCAAAGCTCCAACGACAACTACCACAAAGGCACCAACTACCACAACAACCAAAGCCCCAGCTACTACCACAAAGGCTCCAACCACAACCACCACTAAGGCGCCAACAACCACTACTACTAAGGCACCAACAACCACTGTAGCTCCAACAACAACTACAAAAGCACCAACTACTACTACCGTTGCGCCAACCACCACTACCAAGGCTCCAACGACCACCATTGCGCCAACAACTACTAAGGCACCCACCACAACTACCACCACAGTGGCACCAACAACAACTGTAGCGCCAACTACTACCGCTGCTCCAACTACAACCACTACTAAGGCACCAACAACAACTACTACCAAGGCCCCAACTACCACCACTGTTGCACCAACTACTACCGTTGCTCCAACTACCACAGTCGCACCAACCACCACTACTACAACTATTGCACCAGCTACTACCACTACTAAGGCGCCAACTACCACTACTACAACTGTAGTACCAACCACTACTACCACAACTGTAGCACCAACTACTACAGTTGCACCAACTACCACTACAGCACCAACAACAACTACCACTACCAAGGCGCCAAATACCACTACTACCACTGTTGCTCCCACAACTACTACCACAGTTGCACCAACTACCACCACAACTGTAGCACCAACTACTACAGTTGCACCAACTACCACAACAACTACTGCTGCTCCAACCACCACTACTACTGTTGCACCAACAACCACTGTTGAAGTAACTACAACTACCACCGTTGCCCCAACTACCACTGTTGCACCAACCACCACTACCACAACTGTTGCACCAACCACCACCGTTGCCCCAACAACTACCACTGTAGCTCCAACCACTACCACAACTGTTGCTCCAACTACTACCGAAGAAGTAACCACAACTACCACAGTTGCACCAACCACTACCACTGTAGCACCAACTACTACTGAAGCACCAACAACCACTGTTGCCCCAACCACCACTCCAACTACCACTGTTGAAGTAACCACAACTACCACAACTGTAGCACCAACTACCACTACCGTTGCACCAACAACCACAACTACCACTGTTGCTCCAACCACCACCACTACAACTGCAGCACCAACCACTACTACCACAACTGTAGCACCAACCACCACAACTACCGAAGCACCAACAACCACTACTACTGAAGCTCCAACCACCACTGAAACTCTCACCACTCAAACTTACCCAGTAACTACAAGCACTGCTGCTCCATCTACTACCACCAATGCTCCAACAAGCACCGTTCCATCATCCACTCAAAACTTGTCTGGATCAAACAACGGTCGTGCTGCCTCTAGCGCAACACGCAATGCTGGTATTCTAGGTTTCGTAACTGTAGCCATTCTAGTAGCTGTACTATAATTCTTGTACAAACATTATAAATATGTGTTCAATTATGTACTGTGTTATTTATTTAAAATTTTATAAAGTGTTGCTTCTTGTTCTGTGATCATTTTTGATATTTGTTCCAGTTGGAATAAATCGTCTTTGATGCGTCTTGCTTCTTTCTCCATTTTAACTTGATCAGCAGAGATTTCACCTTTTGCTGATTTTTCGACTTGTTGTTCTAATTCTGTTACTGTCGTTTTCAATCTCATGACATTCATTTGTAATTCTTCTTTTCTACTTTCTACACTCTTTACTTTTTCTTCTAATTGCTTGATAACCATTTCTTTCTGGGTGAGTTGATCATGTAATGCTCTTTGTTGTTTCAAATGTAAAACGCGTAATTCTGTCGAATCGTCTCCAGAGACAGTCATACTTCTGTTAAATAGACTATCATAGTTTTCCAATAGATAACCAGTAATTTCATTCACCAAAAGTGTGTCGTTCGCTTCCACTTTTTCATTTCTTAAAATATTTGGTCCAATTACAATTCCGATATTTTCTATCGTCATTTTTGATTTTTCAACGTGCTCTGGTGATGCGATCTTTCTACAAAGCTGTAATAACCGAGAAAGAACATGATAATTCGAAATAGGTAACATCTCTAACGCGAATTTGAGTTTGTTCAATTTGTCGTCTAAACTGTAACATAGTTCAATAAATGTTTCGTATGGCGTAAGTAATGGTTCTGGTAACTCGCGTAAATATCGTTTGACGAGTGACGCGACCAAATGTGGATCTGTTTTAGGTGAGAATATTGTCTTATAAAAATCATCATCGAGTTTGACTATTCCCTCAATGATTGGATCTTCGTACATTCCTGCGTTGCATTGTTGAACAAGAGTTGTTTGTGCGTTTTGATTTCCACTTAGACGAAAGATTCCTTGTTCGTCAAGGCCATGTTTCTCTAAGAACTGAAAAGCAGCCATGAGAAAGGGTGGAAGTGTGACACGTGTTGAATGGCCTGACAGATATAGTCGAGTTTGGAATACGTCCAATGGCGCTCCGAATACTTTCTTTACTAG
>JAESGV010001327.1_pt1 | contig 10389 bp, 14 predicted proteins | sample 9269781 | NCBI WGS metagenome assembly JAESGV01 (sample SAMN15741586, study PRJNA653496) | algae metagenome | isolation source: Tildeniella torsiva UHER 1998/13D and co-occurring heterotrophs from... | place: Slovakia: Slovak Paradise National Park, Hrabusice, Kosice Region | collected 2000-01-01
AAACAGAATAATTCTTGCTCGTTGGATCTTTTGCTGCTAATAATCCAACAATCATACTATCATCGTCATGCGATACAACGTTTTTCCAATTGTCGTTCTGTACAAATTGATACTTTGGCAGTTTCACCACTTCCGCAGTAGATTTTGTTGGTGCTTTTGTTTTGGCACCTTTTCGTTTTTTTGTTGGAGGTTCTTTTACACCATCGAGTATATCATCTATCGTTTCAACTCTTGGTCGCACAACGATTGGTTTCGGCTTCTCTATAGGTGCATCATCATCGGAACTAGAAACCAATTCTACTATACACTTCTTCGCTGGTTTTGGCTTTTCTACAGGCGCAGCTCGTTTTCTTTTTACCATTTGTTTGTGTAACGGGCAGACAACCGTGACTTTCCAATTTTTGTTTGAACACAATACATGAACGCATGCAGTTTGACCTCAACGCATCACAGAAAACTGCCGTAGAGACCGATAGTAAACAATGCGTAATATTCGCGGGACCTGGTACGGGCAAAACGAGAGTTATTTCGCTACGAGTTAAATATTTAATTGAAACGAAAAAAATTAAGGGTGCAAACATCATGGCACTCACATTCACCAAGAAAGCGGTAATTTTCAGCGTCTGATTTTTAACAATTTTAAGGCAGCCGAAATGCGAGAAAGAATAGAGAAGTTATGCGACACTAAAGAGATACATGTTGGCACATTTCATTCGATTTCGTTGAAAATATTACAGAAATATTATAAAGAAGCAGGATTACGAGAGAACTTTTCTATCCTTATGGAACCTGCGAAACTTGTAAGAAAGATACAAAATATTGACAATTTCAGAAAGTGGTGAAAGAAGTTTTCGAACAACTTGGAGTTGGCGATGAATCTTTTACACCACAAAATGCAGTAGATGTAATATCAGATGCGAAAAACTTGAGACTGGAGCCGAGTGACTTTGGACATTCGAGTACGAACTACAATACGTTGGTGAAAAAGCACGGCAGTATGCATCGTGATATTGCAAAGGTTTATGACAAGTACCAGAGCACAGTAAGATTCCACTTGGAATTTCTAACATGAAAGAACAAGGCAAACAATTGTGTTGATTTTGATGATTTATTAGTGTTACTACTCAAATTGTTAGCAAATGATACACTACGCAGAAAGATTACATCGAACATTAGGCACCTATTAGTGGACGAGTTTCAAGATACAAACTCGATACAATACGAGTACGTTTGACGTTACATACTTTTACTGTTAGCCTTGCACTGAAGCTGTGTAGCGAACATGGAAATATATTCGTCGTTGGTGACCCTCAACAAACAATTTTCACTTTTCGGTAAGCTACACAAGCAACATTCTAACTTTGTAGACGTGCTGATGCGAAGAATTTAGAGTACATATGTAACCACTTCAAGGAAGTGCAGAAAGTAACGCTTACACACTCGTATCGATCTACACAAGTGATATTGGATGCTGCCGCTAAACTCATGAACTGTAAAGAATCTCTCATAGGTACACCTGTAAGTAGAGATGTTGATAGCCTAACATATATGTAGAATGGACCCAAAGTTATTGTCAAAGAGTGTAAAACCGAACTTGATGAGCTAGAGTTTATAGCATCGCAGATTTATGAGCAGTGCGTGCTTACGAAATCAACAAAGCTCAGTGACGTGGCTATACTAGGTATGTTAACGCTGTATCTAACTAACACTCATAGCGCGTACAAAGTACATGTTAACACCCATCAAAGAAGTGTTGGATGAGCGAGGTATACAATACACAGAATCTGTAGAAGATACTGGAGTAATGGACGAATTCACCATCGCGATTGATACCATCAAGTTTCTAAACAACCAAAACGACATCGATTCATTTAACAAGATCGTAAGCGCACTCTTTATACTAATCCACTAGATCGCACAGTTCACAATTTCTGCAGAAATATGTGATCGCATCTCAACAACGTTCCAACAACACAAAAACGAACAAGATAAAATCAAACTACTTGGAACCATCAAAGGAATAGAGAACGACTCTGATAGACGAATTTTTAACGATATGGTCATGTTCTTGCGCTACTTGAACTCTCTAAAGAGTATTACTGATATCATTCCATGTATATGTAAAAAGTACAACCTATCAGGAAAAGTATTAACGAGGTTACTGAAGATTGTACAATACTGTGACGAGAAGACAGCTTCTGCGTTTTTGAATCAAATTATTGTAAGTTGATTGTTTCCACTAACTATGAGACAACTGATATCATGGATAAGCTATCAGGAGATGCTGTATCAATTGCGACACTACATGCTTCGAAAGGTTTAGAATTTAATACAGTATTCATCATACAATGTGAAGATGAAGCGATACCATTCTACAAAGCAACTTCAAAAGAACAGATCGATGAAGAGAAAAGACTATTATTTGGTATGCTCCGTTTTGCAAACTAACACAATAGTTGGTATGACTCGACCTAAACAGAAACTAGTTCTTACCTACTGTGCACTACGAGATAACAAGGGAGAGAAAAAGTATCCACAACTATCTCGATTTATTCGAAGATTAGTTTCCGATCATTCATTGTTTGATCACAGAACACTTGGTATCAAGAAACCTGATTTTGAAGAATGTTCTCAACAAGATATTGAAGGTTATACAAATTCGATACTTGGAATTTCTGATATCGAATCGCAGTACATGCGAGATATCGAAGATCCAGAAGATGAAATGAACATTTCTTGGCATGATACGCAAATCGAATCACCACGACCAATAGTTGATTCACCATTGTTTATCAAAGCAAGTATGATGAATAGTCCAAATGTTGGTTCTCCATTTATGACTGCGAGTAGTATGTTGAGGTCACCGGAACAGTTGACAGTACCTCGAGTACTAGAGTATGATGTTGAAGTGATTGATGTTGATGACGATAGTGATGATTGTGTAGAAATTGATATTTTTAAAGAAGATTTGGGAAAGAGGAAACGAAGTGATACTGATGAACACCCACGAAAAAAAAGATAAATGATTTTTAACTATTTAAATGTAACGAATTAGTACATGTTCTCTAGGAATGAGGTAGCGTGTGCGAAAAAGTCGTCAGCGTCTTCAGTATACATTTGATTACTTGTTAACGTTGGGAGTTCAATGTGCGGCAATGAGTAAACGGGAGCGTCGTATCGTTCACTTTCGTTTGACAACAATATGCGCTTGTTCTTTTGCATGCAGCTATTATCTGGTGTAGAGCACAATGCAACCTCAGAGTGTCTACGTTTCAATTCTAGCCTTCTTGGAGGTGATGCAACACCTAATTCCTGGGCAATAACATCAATCGAATCCGAAGGATAGTTATTAAAGTGTTTAGTGATACGTTTCCTTCTTTTAGAATATGTTTCTCCTTGTTCACACGCTACACCGGTCTCAAATTGTGTTGCAATTTCGGAAGCAAACTTTTTGTCGACGCCAGTGACGTCTCTAGCAATTCGTTGGAATATAGCGCCATTAGATGCTACCTGCTCTACTTGAGATTCTAGTGTTGTTCCGATTGCAACTATTCGGTACAGTGTACGGACATTGGGTTGTGCATCTCCAAGTTGTTCAATGTATCTTTTAGATTCTAACTTGAGACGAAACGTAACAGGTCTCGTAATCCATCTAGTGTTCACACAAACATATCCATTGTTGAACGTAACTTCGCTAGAAGGAATTCCTTGAAGTCTTTCCATCTTCATTACTTGCGTGGTTGAACTGGTGAGCATTCTCCACGTGCTAGAGCGATCATTTGCAAGAACCATACCCTCGAGTCACAAAATGATGGTTTGGTACAACGATGGCTCAATGGTAACAATAATAGAGTATTGTGTGTCCCTTGCTTTGACGAATATTGCTTCTTCGCACTTGGAAAATACAGCTGTTGTGCTTATCCTCACTGATTGCATTTCTTGTTTCACAAATATTCCGACGGCCGTTTACTGTTCACCTATTTGACGTAACGTTGACAGGACAGGACACTTCTTGTACAAACATGAGTTGTCTGTTCCTAGTTTTGATAAAATGCAACATGACATTGACGATCACGTTTTACTGCTTTTGCTTTTCCAAAAGTCTATGCTGGGATCTCCTTCGATAGTACGCATGCAAAACAATCTTGCATTCAAGTATTTATGATATCTTTTAAAACCATTAAAAGTATTTAGCTAAATGCACGTATTATACAAGTATGTAGATTTGAAATTCTAACATCAGAAAAGGCTTCCTAAATTCGCAAATCACAACCTTTTGCAAGTAGATACCTTTTGAACTCGACATTGACCAGGTCGTTACAAAAATGCAAAACAGACGAACTATACACCAACTCATCAGTGGTGATGTCGAGATAACCAACTTTTCGTATGACGTACAATCACTTGCGAACAAGTTCAGTCGCCATTTACAATGTCCACAAGTCAAATTCGACTTTACCGTTGATTTAATCAATGTAAAGGGAGAAGCATGGAAAACTGTGCTAGTGGAGCCAATAGAAGCCGGAACGCTTGGTCATTTTGAAATAATTTATACACAACAGTTTTCACATCTTTTACTGGGCGTTACAGAAGAAAAAGAAAATTTTAATTTCAAAGACCACATCGGTGGTGGACAAGGAAAAGGCATGTACATAAGTAACATGAGTTTATACGAAACACAAAAAGGTATTCACGATAGAGCAGAGTTTAAATCTGTCGTGTTGAATATTGGTGACAAAATTGGACTATTTTTCGATATGCAAGAGCACTGTAACGGTAGAATGTTCTTGACTCACAATGGGCGCATATGTGGACAAATGTACAAAGGATTAGAGGCACCCGTTCGTCCTGGGTTTAGCTTTAATTGTAATCTAGTTAAAGGTGTACTCCAAGTCACCACAACGAACAACAGTACTTTACCAGTTGGGTGGAACGATAATAAATTCAGAGTTTAATTAAAATAATTACATCAGCAAAATCCTCGGATAGTTTTAGGGACATTGCACTACTTTTTGCTCGTTTCGTTGGCATACTACATACATCTCTTCCATAATTTGCTACTTGACGTATCTGACAAGTTCTCGTGCAAAAAATGAATGCAGCGTAGTCTAACATCCAAGCAGCTCGACCTTCCCTCATGATAAGAATATAATACAATGAGCCAGAAATCCATTCTACTTTTTTTATCTCTCCTGCCTTGCTTTTTGGTATTGGAATTATTTTTTTATGAAACAGTGAATGTATGACAAGTCCATTGTATGATTCTAGGATCACGTTTCCATCAAACGACGATGACTTAAAAATTTGATCTTGAGCAGGGATAGAATAGAGTAAAGTGTTTGAAGGTATGTGATACAAGTTACTTTGTTGTTTTGAGAAAAATGTCAAATGATTGCCTACTATATCGACAGATTGTACATTATCTTCTAGTTCAAAGAGTTTTTGTTCGGTGTCAATATTGTATACGACTAGATACGATCTTGTGAACAGTAAACATATCAATGAACCACTTAATTTTAAATTGGAAAATTCATCGGAGCTTGTTTCGTGTGGACAACTGATAACAAGCGATTTTAGTTCTCTATCTGAGCTAGTTGCACGTAGTGTAATTTTAGACTCTTCATTGTTCCACGTTACGAATCGTGAATCGTCTATTGAAACTAGTTCAGAGCATTTGTACAATCCAAAGGCTTCTTCCCTGTTGATGTCGTATATTTCTGCAGTTCCGCCATCGCGAATACAGAATAAATCATCATTGATCCTTAATACTGGTCTTATCCACGAAATATACCACTTTGCTTTTATATTGATTGTTAGTTTTTGCAAGTATCGCCAGTGTAGTGTAGTAAGGTCCACTGTATACGGTTCGTTATTTCGCAGTAAAAAAATGATATTGGGAGTCATGACTGTGAGCTCTAAACTTTCCCGTGGGTAGAATAGTGGAATGGGTGTAGAGATGACCTTTGTTTCTTCAACATTATTGTCAAGTATAATTATTTCATTCTTTATCACAGAGATAGCAGCCGGCTCGCGTTTTTCTTTCGCATTTACCCTAGCAATCGAGGAGTTGCCCATGTTTTTGCTTACAAATCAAAAAACACAGGCAAGGCACAAATACTTAATTCTTTCGTACAAAAACTTTAACGGTTTTATAAAAATTATTTACTTGTTCAGATTTCGTTTCACAAATTTAAGAACACGTGCTTGTAATTTGACTGTTAATTTCTCTTTCTCCTCTTCTGATAATTTACTCCACCATTTTCCATTTTCTTTCTCAAAATCATCCAACACATCTACAGTCATATCTTTTGTAACATTGTCAACGTTTGCATTTTCTCCAATCTTTGAAACCACATTCAGTAATCTTGCCTTTGTGATGTATAACAACATTTCTTCCCAACTATTCGTGAAATAGTCTTTTTTTCTTATCATTTTACTTGAGATCTTTTCTATGAATTTTATATTCTTTTTCTTGAACATGACACGATCTCCATTCATGATAAAACTAGAGTTGGGTCGCACGACTACACCTTCTGAGATATTAGGAACTAGATCGCGTGTATCAAATATTTCATCAAGTGGTTTGAGTCCAAAGAGAGCAGGAATCGTCGTAGAGAAAGCGATATCGTACGCCATGCATTGGTCGAACGTTCCACGGAATAGTGCTTTCGAGTAAATATCAAAACCATTATTTTGGAACACTCGTTCTGCTTCATCGAATGAGAGCCATCTATTCACGATAGCACGGTCTGTATCGTAGGTAACAAACACGTCAAACGCGAAGAAATCATGATGGTTGCAGTACAGTACTTCTTTAAAGATTGGGTAAGTGCCATCTGTGTTTGTTTTGTCGTACTCGCCACCGAATAGTTCTCCGAAAATAGATACCTTGGTCGTTAGTAAATAAATTGGGTTACATACCTTCATCACGTAAGCATCAGGTAAGATATGTTCGCTGACGTAGTCGAACGCTTGTAGTGCACATTCTCGATATTTTTTGAGAATTGTTTCTGTTGGGCGTTTGTATGGAGCGTCGTGTACGTCCATAGTCGAAGTTCTTTTGGCTATTTCCAACTCTTTTTTGTCGTTACGCATTGTTACGATAAATGAAAAGTTACTACCGTGAACCTTTTCTGTGACAATCCAATCATGTTGTTGTCGCTTAAATTCAGGGTGTAGACGCAACTTGGTGATTACTTTATCGTGGTAGTGTGGTGTTAGAGAAGAGTACTTGGTGAACGACATTATTTTTTCTTCGTGTTGGAACTGCACATCGAAATGCTTGTGTTCGAAAATGGAAAAACATTGTAAGGTGGTACTTTACTGTGGCTGAAGAAGTTCAGCCTAATGGCTGTATCATACCTTGCCATGTTACTAATTTATCTATATCTTCTCGTAACAGTTCAAGGGGAGTAAACCTGTGGTGGAATGAAACACAATGACCCTGTTTTCTGTGTTCTTCCAACTCCAATTTGTCATCGCATTGATAAACATTCTTCTTACATACTCCACAATATCTCACGTTTTCTGTGTTTGTTTCTTTCAATTCTTCAAACATGAGTGGACATGTAAACTCCATTTTTGGACAGTCGTCTATTAAATGTTGTTTCCTCACATTCGCTATCTTTTTAGCAGCTTTGTATCTTCGCTGGTAAACTTTAAACCAACTTGAAATGTTCGCGTTCGGGTCTACAGTAAATAATTATAAATGTCTAGACATACTAAAGTTAATCCACTGGTTTAAAACTAGGTTTTTCCAAAAATGCTCCGACCGATCGTCATGGTGCCAATCACTAGTTCTAAAGTATTTAAATTTCTTCTTCTGTACATATTCTGCGAATGCATGAACTGTAACGTGGAACTGTACGCTCACTTTTGCGATATTGAGTAACGTGGGAGCATCTTGAGGTAAGAAGTCAATGATATTAAAAATTATGTCTGGTATTTCGAATAGAGGACAGGTCTGACCGTGGAATTCGCGGGGAGGCTCTGGAGATAATATTTGACGTATTGACTTCTTGAAGTTTTCGAACATGATGCGACCTCCGTTTAGTTTGCTCTTTATCTTTACAAGCCAACAATGCAGAGGTTGCCACTGGACACGTGGGATATAGTGCTCTCGTACTTGAGATTTTTAGATTTAGTTAGTGTAGCAGCGGTGTCAAAAGAATTACGTTCAATTGCACACAATCGTTCACGAAAAGCAAGCAAACAATTTTTACTTGATGAAGTATTCAACTGCACAAACTCAAAAGAAATACTGAAAGAGTTGAAAAGGGCAAAAAAGCAAATTGTCGTGTGGAATTGCAAATCGAGTCGCATAAAAGATCTTAACACGATTACAGTGCGCAACATTAGGCAAGGATTCCGAGAAATCTGTCATCATTTACGCAAAATACTCGAAACTATAAATATTCCAGAGGAGTATAAACCTACGACAACTCCAAAATGTAAACGATGCCCCAAAGATTCATGGTATCTAGGATTATGCGAATACCACGCTATCACACTCGCAAAGACATCTGATTTGTTCGCATTTGCATTGTATAAACGCATACACCAATTGGTAACAAGCACTGTACACATGGTTGCACCACAAGAAGATTGGTACAATGTATTGATGGCACCGTTGATGGACTACGATTTAGATCTACTAGAGGTGCAGTATCCCAATTTTATGCGTGGATTCAATGTATCCGATTCGTTATTTGCTTGTAGAATTGAAGATTTGGAGGGAGGGACAGTGTTGGGACTAGGATTATTTATTGCTACTATAAATGAAAAATTTGTAGAGGGAAAGAGTGTAAACAAGAAGTGCATTATATCATAAATCTAGCAGTCGCGTTCTCAAGAATTAAAAAACATTTTTATAAAACGAGTAAATCAAACGACGAACTGATAAACGATGTATAAAATAATTCTTTGTTAGGTTGAAAGAAAAAGAACTTTGTACAGTTTAGGACCTAACATCCTACCTCCCCAACTCACTCTGATAAATAACAGTCATCAATCGCCCTTTAAAACTATGTTGTAACCGCAAGCAGAAACGCAAACATTATGGGCAACAAAGGTACTCATGTTAATAGAAACGAATTTGTTGACGTCAACAAAATGGAGTTACCATCGTCCAACGAACGAATTACCCCATGCCGAGAAGGACTACGTTACGAAAGCAGGATTCTTGAATTTTATACTGACAAAACTACACTACAAGATGGAGATAGCTTGACGATAACATATTCTCGAAAACTACTTTGCTACGGTGCATACTTTAATATTGTTCCAAAAAATGTATCTGTTCGAGATTGGGGTGTGTCATTATTTAAGTCAAACGTCAACGTTAAACGAGCAAGTATGGACAACTACAATCGAAGCTTTTGGTCAAGTTGGTGCCAGGGAAGTGCGATTCTTTAGTGATGATGGGTACGAAAGTCTTGCAGGAAGGCTACCAATAACTGTTGTCGGCGAAGCATACGACGGTATTCACATTGAGTTAGAAAAAGACAAAGTAGAAGAAGGTGATGACCTAATATTCACGTACTCTATTGACCAAAGAATACCAATAAGCGATCCGCGAGTTAGTATCGCACCTAAAAGTTCGCCGTGCGCAGTAGGAACAGCACACGTACTAGATGATCGCAATGGAAGTAAAAGTATTCGAATTCCTCGAAAGTACATAGTGGACCCCAAGAAATTCGATTTTTACCTACAGTGAGTACCGCTATACCATGTGGAAAGACACAGTTTGAACAAACAAGCGTAAAAGCGAGCACAATAAAGTGTCATCCTGAAATTGTACGAGATGGAGCAACCATGTTTATCGAATACAAAAACAAGTACGCTAGTGAAGATGCATTCTTGAGTATGTACCCTATTGATATGCCAACTGAACCAAGTCATGAAAATACCCGATAGTGTATGGAGAGGGTAGCATGCATTGGCAAGTAGACAGCAAGAAGAATCCTGGAGTATGGGAAGTGAGATTAGGGAATGAGCAAAACTTAATTGTCGCAGTGAAGCAATTTACGATTACTGGTACAGACAAGGTGTTTTTCTTAAATTTGTGGATGAATGCTTGTGGAGATGTAGATTTCGTAATAAATTAATTTTTATAAAACTATGATTTGCTGTTGCTGCCTGGTAACAATTTATTGTATTTCGCAATCTTTTTTATCCTTGTTCTTTTTGTCCTTATTTTTGCTATCTGGACTTACAGGTGGTGATTGTGTTGTTTGTTTTGGTCCATCTTTAATACGTCTAAACTCTGTAACAACTTGTTCAAACGCTTCATCGATATTAGTTCTCGTTTTGGCACTAGTTTCAATGTATAAACAGTGGAACCGTTGTGCCATTTCTTTTCCTTGCTCTGTTGTGATCTTTCTATTTGGA
>JAESGV010001328.1_pt1 | contig 10388 bp, 10 predicted proteins | sample 9269781 | NCBI WGS metagenome assembly JAESGV01 (sample SAMN15741586, study PRJNA653496) | algae metagenome | isolation source: Tildeniella torsiva UHER 1998/13D and co-occurring heterotrophs from... | place: Slovakia: Slovak Paradise National Park, Hrabusice, Kosice Region | collected 2000-01-01
AAAGTATATATATGTGAACTATTAACAAAAGTAGATCCATGCTAAATTGCCTGATATAAGTATTTAATACACTGATATTTAATATGAATAATAGAATTATGATAAGTTAATCAAAAAATACTCATACAATTAATGCAGTTACAGCGTTTACAGTATTAACCTTCAATCAAACTGTGTAATTTAGTTACTTTAACTATTATAGCTGACCATTCTTCTTTAAGAAGAATAATAGCTATATCTGATGAACTTTGCTATACTTTATGTTTTAAATTCATATTTTTAGCATTATTCATATGAGTCAACTATTTTTCACTTAAAAGTAAACCTTTTTGTTTGAACTATACAATTATATGACAATTATTGCAAACAATGCCAAAAGGCTCTGTATATGAAGAGTTAATTATGTAAGTATATATTAATTGTTGTGTTAACTCCACATATATCTTTCTTCTTTTTATTGTCATAAAAATATGTCTGTCTGATTTGTTTGACATTTATAGTTAATTAAGTTTAAAAAAAATTTAAAAAAACTTATATGTTTTATTTAATCATAACTACAAAAAACATAGAGCTGAAAATGCATAAAATAAAAGATTATATCTTTATAAATATTATATATTATACAGATTTTACTATATTGAGTATGTTTAGCTGTTATTTTATAATAGGTAAAACATAGTTTACAAAAATTATAGAAATTAAAAACTTTAATCAAACAATTTTTATTAGTATCTTATTGATAAATATATTCATAGATAGATATGCTGATATAATAAAATTAATTTGGTCAAAACATCTACTCTCTTAAGTGTTATTGTTTCTACATGGCCTTTTAAGTAAAATAAACTATAGCATAAACTATTATTAAACTATAATTATAAATGGAATTTTTGCTTTTAAAACTTTAAATTTCTAATATTATATTAGTAACTACATTTAATTATAGCTTTTTATATTATAATACTTTTGTGCTATTATCTTTTAATAACTGTAATAGTTATTACATTGTTATAAATTTAAGTTTAATAAAGTAGTAATAAAAATGTAAAATAAGTTAAAATAAAGATTGTCTAAACAATGGAATCCGTTTTTTACTTATTCTGTTTTTTATTTGCCTTTAGCTATTTTTTTACTTTTCAATCTCTTTATTAAAAATAAGATTTTTGATAAATATAAGCAAGTTTATTTTAGCTTTTGTACTTTACATGACATTTCAGCTTTGAATGGCCTTCTATGTTTGCGCTTTTCAGTACATCTTGGAGATGAAACACTAGTGGTGCTACTTTTGAGCCTTTCTTATTTAACTTTTAGAGCTGCAGTAACTACATTCTTACTATCAAAAGAAACTACTTTTGGAGGCCTACCAGTTTTTTAGATCTTTGGCAGCAGTAACAACAATATTTGTTCAATTTGATGTATTTATGCTTGATTTACTTGATGTTTCAATAGCTACATTCTCACAGTTGCTAACTTTATAATTAAAATCATCTTCCTCTTCGAACATAATGACTGATGGCCTTTCTTCTACATGTTTATCAAGAAATGTCAAATTATCCTCTTTCTTTTCCAAAAAAAATCTTAAACTTGGCATTATTATCACTGTTTTCATCAGAACTGTCAGCAATCTGATTGCTATTGTTGTCATAGTTATCAAAGATACATGCTGCTTTTTCATTTGCTCTTTAATGATCCTTTATATATCGAGTATTATAGCGAAGTCTGCTATCTTTGTAGCCAATATATTTCTTTAACTCTTTTTGTTAAACCTAAATTATCTGGGTAATACTTGACTTGAATGACTTGCTATAGTTGCACAAGTATGTAGGAGTATCAACCTTCTGACATGTTAAAATTACATAAACACAAAGCTTTCTTGTACGATAAACAAAACAGCTACATCTTACAGTTGTCCATTCAGTATTGTTTGTTTGCATTGTCTACCATGTAGGCTTGTTTTTGTCTGTCATTGTATTGTATACGCAAACAGCATTTAGTCTATCTTCTCTCTTTAATATCTGTATGTCTTTAAGTTTTATCATAATTTGTCTTGCAGCAACTTCATATGCTTTTACTTTTACTGATGTAATCAAGCACATTATATTAAGTTTTAATACATATACAAATGGAGTAAGAGATGTTGCACTAATGTGATGCAAGAAATTTTTAATGTGTAATCAAATAAACTTGAAAGCATATGCAGTTAGCTGTTTTTGAACTGATTCTGATATACTATTTACCAAACAGTACTTTTCTTTGCCTTGTAATCCAAGTTTAGTGTGTATAGCTTGCTTATTATAAAATTTGACAATCTTTTTAATCAGGATAAAGACATTTGAGTTTTGGTTTATTTTACATTATGTGTTATTATGGCATTCCAAGCTTCAACAAGATTCATGGTATAATGTTTTAATAAATCATTTTCAGAGTTTTCACTGTATTTAATTATACAAGCATATAATATAAAAAGCTTCTTGTTTGAGATATATCTGCAAGCTTTAATGGCATTGTCTTTTATATATTTAATGTCAAAAACAATTAATGCGTTAACGTTATAAAATTAATATTAAAAAGGAAACTACTTATACTAAATGCAAAATCTTGTCTTTATTTTCTTTTACTTTGTCAGCAGGTAAGTCAAGCAGACTATACTTAATAATACTTCTATTAAAGATTGACAGAACCTTTTTAACCTGGTCTTTGGTAGGCTTATGCGATAAATGATACTACAACTTGTTATAAATGTTTTTAAGAAAATGCAAGCTATAACACTTTTGTAGCATATTTGAAAAGTAAGTACGCTAAGCGTTAATAATAGCTGCTTTGCTATTACTTATAAGCTTGTAGTTTGCTTGTTTTTCTTTAAAAAGTTTCAAAGCAGATGCAAGATGATTTAATGCTTTTACATACTTGTAAGCCTTCTTAGTCTCATGAAGGTATACAAAGCCAGTTATATATCAATTGAAAATCTTAGACTTATATACTACAAAGCACATATAGCCTTGCCACATGTCAAATGTAATATTAATAAACCATTTTTTTGCCTGTTTTATTAGAATTAAGCTATGGTTAGTGAAAAAACAAATAATTGCATTGGATGTTGCCTAATATAGCAAATTACATTAGAACAAACAGTTGCTAGCCTCATCTGGTGATCAAACATGTTTGCAGGATTGCAGTATGCATATTGCATGTTAGAAACCTACTTTATATTTCTTGCAGGATTTTTATCAAAGTTGTCAGCAAAATGATTGTATTGCTTGTTTAAGTTGTTTAAAAAAGCAACTTTTATTTTTGTTTGCTTGCAGCACTCATTACTATGACGCTTATAAGGAACTTTTGATAAACTTTTAGAGTTTTTGTGATGAAACTAATATAACATTGGTTATAATAGAAACATCCTCCAGCTTGTAATATACTATAATTCCACAGTATAAACTATCATTAAATTGAGACTATAGGTGGAATTCTTGCTTTTAAAACTTTAAACTTCTAATATCATATCAATAGCTACACTTGATTGTAAATCCTTTGTATTATAGTACTTTCATGCCATTATTCTTCTAGTATCTGTAATAGTTGTCATATCATTGTAAATTTGAGTTTGACAAAGTAGTAGTGAAAATATAAAACAAGTTAACATGCTCTGCTATATATGTAGCAGCATCATTGTTAACAAAGAAGTGATTGAATAGCTGCTCAGTAAGAAATTTAAATGCATTTCCAATGAACATAATGTCACACATAGAATGTAGTTAAAGGCACTTTGAATTTGAATCAATATATGTGAAACCATATTAATATCTGCTTTAACGTGCTTCACAATGGTAGAAGGAGTGCGATAAAGTTGCAATTTATTCTAAGTTTGTAAATTAGTTTTAGTTAATTTAAGTAAAATAACAGTTAGTCAACTTTGGCGGTTTTAATATGGATCTCATTGTAAACTTTTTATAACTCATAAGATTAACTAAAAAACTGTTACTCCAAACAAAAACAAAACACCACGTGAGCGACAAAGACATTAAAGCTACTGTACTTGCAGCATTGTGTAAGCTGATAACAAATTCTATCATGCAAAAGAAGTTCAAGCGACAGTTTAATCATTTTGTTGCTGAGTACATTGACATATTACTGTCAGATGAAAACAGTCAAAACATCATTAAATTGGCTGCCATCATTGATGACAATGATGATAACATTGAAAAAGACAACATTCAAATTGTTGCTGAACATATTACTTGATGTATTACCATCAAAATTGAGTTGTTAGAAAATCTACAAAAGAAAAAGGCCTCTACTGTAGCTAGTATGTTTAACAAGGTCAAAGAAAATGCTTTAAGTTCTTTAAAGAGTAGTAACAAAACTGTTAAAAATAAAGCTGCTACTTTCAAAGATTCTGCTCCTGCTAAAGATTTTAATGCTGCTCACAAAGCTGATAACCATAAAGACAGCTCTTTTTCCAACAATGAGCAGCCTCAAAGTTTATTAAAATTGCTAGTTAAAGTTTCTTATAAATCACCTGCCAAGCATGCTAAAATAAGAGATTAAAAACATTAATCTTGTTCAAAAAAGTTGTTTGATGACAAAGTTAACAAAGATTCTTGTAAATCGCAGTGTTTAAAGGAATAAGTTGCTTGTTCACCAAGTAAATAAGGTTTTATTGCTAATATTATACTTATTAATATACATTTGCTTATTAAAAAGTTGATCAACAAGGTCCACTATGTGCAACCCACTGAATTTAAAAAGCTTAATATAAACGATATAATAGAAGCTTTTAGTGAAAAAGACATTTACAACACTAAGTTCATCAATATTGCTTGTTAACTCAGAAACAATGAGCTGGATAATGAAAAGCAAGGCAACCTTATCTGTTTGGCCAATATAAAGATCTTTGTAACAAAAATAATTAAGCTTTGATGCATGGCTGTATTAGGAAAAGCGTATATAAACAAGTTTAAGCGCTTCAAAAAAGGATATTGTAGCCTAAAAGTGGTAAACATAAAAGGTGCCACCAAGATGACATAGAAACAATATGTTAAACTTGTTTGTAGGGTATCATACTCTATTATAAAGCAAGTTTAAGACTTTTTCATGATTTGCGCTCAGTTTCCTGCGCTGTGCTGGTATGAGATAACACTATCTAATTTGTATAATGGTTAAGCTAAAGTATTTTAAAATGTTTTATCTGACTGTAATTTAAACAAGCAATTTAAAAAGAAAGTACAAAAGACATTTAACGTAAAAATATTTTAACAAACACTAACAATTAGTTGAAAGATGTCAGTGCAGATGTATTTGTTATGAAGTCTGAGATCAACATGTTACTTGCTATATGATCTGATTTAAAACTTGAAATTGATGAAGAGGATATTGAATCTCATCAAAAAGGAAAGCAGCCAACACTGTATGATGAGAATAAAACACCTTTGTCAAAATATCTGAATAGCAACAAATACATTTGAGTTAAAGCTCATAAAGTCTCTTGTTTTGATTTTAATCATTTGAAAAGTAATATGTTCGTTAATAGCGATTTGTTGAATGCTTTTATAGCATTATTAGCAGATGGCATACTAAACATAAGATTTTATTTGTTTATTTAACAATTAGTGATTCTATATTAACAGTTACAATTTACTAATATACGTTAAGCAGTATTTAAAGTTGTTTAAAAGTGAAAGAAGGCTTCTTTTTAACAGCTTGTACAACTACAAGCAGAATGTTGTTTACATCTTCTTCAACAACATAAGTGAGACACATTGGAATCTGTATGTTTGTCATATTGTTGATGCTGTAACAGTGATTATGTGGTCAGTTTTTGACTCATTGACCTACAAAGACACTGTTATGCCAGAGAGCTATGAAAAAGCGCTTATCATTGAAGGTGCTTCTATCTTTAACACTATCAAATATTACTTTAGTCTAATTTAATGTAAAAAAGCCAAAAAATCAAAGCAATTATTTAGATATGTACCAGACATCACCGCAAATCAAGGTAATAACAAAACAAGTTATAGATATTATGCTGCAGCTGCAGCGGTGCAAGTTATATAAATTAAAGTTCCACCAAGTATCTATCTCTTAAAAAGGTATTTAAACATATCACATTACACCAAAAAAGACATGATTGCCTGCTTTAAACGGCATATAAACTTGGATAAAAGCATTATAAGAGGCCTTAAACTATTGCAAAGGGTTCCACCATCATTTGATGAAGGAAAAAGTGTATCAAATGAAATGTCAGTTGAAGAGCCAAAGACATTAAAGAGAGTTACTAAAAAGATATAAAGGTCACCAAGTCTTAGTCAAAAATTACACAAGCACAAGCACATACATACTAAGACTTTAAAGCAGAAGAAAGGTAAACTAAAAAAATATGCTTGTACTAAAGAAGAAAAGGAAGAGGATGATGATAAGAAACACAATAATGAACCTGATGCTATTAGAAGTTCATTTAAGACACTAAAGAATAAAAATTTGCTTTTCTTTATTTAATATTTTATTTTTCTGTATAATATGTTATAATTCATTTTAAGTTTGTAATTTAGTTTTAGTTAACTTAAGTAAAATAATAATTAGTTAACTTTAACAGTTTCAATATAAAATCTATTATAAACTTTTAATAACAACTTTTTTCTTATAAAGTTGACCAAAAAATCATTATATTAAATAAAAACAAAGTATTATATGTAAGTAAAAAAGATATTAAAGCTGTTATATTTGAAGTATTATATAAGCTATTAACAAATTTTATTGTATAAAAAAGTTTTAAGTAATATTTTATTATAAAATATATTAAAATATTACTGTTAAATAAAAATAGTTAAAATATTATCAAACTAGCTGCTAATATTAATAATAATGACAATAATGTAAAAGAAAATACTATTTAAATTATTATTAAATATATTATTAGATATATTACTGTTAAAGTTATTAAAAAATCTATAAAAGAAAAAGGCTATTATTATAGCTAATATGTTTAACAAGATTAGAGAAAATGCTTTAAGGTTTTTAAAAAGTAGTAACAAAATTATTAAATAAAGCAATTACTTTTAAAAAATTTTCTTTTACTAAAAACTTTATTATTGCTTACAAAGTTAATAATTATAAAAATAGATTCTTTTTTAAAGATAAACAGCTATAAAGTTTATTAAAATTTTTAGTTAAAGTTTTAAATAAATTATCTGTTAAATGTATTAAAGCAGGAGATTAAAAACATTAATCTTATTTAAAGAAGTTATTTAATAATAAAGTTGACAAAAATACTTATAAATTATAATATTTAAAAAAATAAATTGCACAAATAAGATTTTATGGCTAACATTGCATTTATTAATATATATTTGCTCATTAAGAGGGTGGTAAGATATAACTTTTTATTAAAATCTAATTTTATATAAAAAATAAAAAATAAAAGTCCTTATATATGTTAAAAAAAGAGTAACATTTTGATGTTCATTTTTCTACTTGAACTTTATTTTTAGTTAACTACTTTTGAAGTATAAATTTGCTTAAATATTATAGTGTAAGCAATAAGGTATATAATTATGAAGCTGCCATCAATTTTGAGAATTGATAATATATATTGATAAAATAAATAATAAATTGGTAAAAAAATTTTAAAAAATTGAACTTTTATAAAAATATTTAAAAAACACATCTTTAAATTTTTATTATCTATTAAATAATGATATAATAACAATATATTAAATGTTTTGTTATATATATGTGGTGTGCTCAGAAAGTTATTGCTTATACTTTAAAGTATATTATATCTTCATAAAAATTTATATTTATTAAGTTTATTAAAGATTTCTTATAAATATTATAGTAATAAGTGCTGTAAGTAAATAAGAATAAAAGTTGCTTTTTTAAACAACTTGAATAAGTACTATAATTGTTTTATTAACACTTTAATAAAAATTCTGCAAGGAATATAAAGCTGGCTTCTAACATATAATATATATATTACTATCTTACCAACATATTTAATTATAAAATAAAATTAGCAGCTGTATGCTTTAATGTAATTTGGTATATTAAGCAACATTTAATGCAATTATTTATGGTTTTTACTGTTAATAGTTTAGTTTTAATAAAACAGGTAAAAAATAGTTTATAAATGTCATATTTGACATGTAATAAGGCTATATATGCTTTATAATATACAAATATTACATTTTTAACTAGTATATAACTGGCTTTATATATCTCTTTAAATGTATATATTAAAATTCAATTTATTTAAAAAAAAACTAAATGTATTTAACCATATTATTATTTACAATTAAAAAAATTTTAAATTAAATAATATATTTTTAAAAATATTAAATATAATATAGTATAATAAGTAAATTATTTATAATATTTAAAAAGTTTTATTAAATTTAAAAAAATACACATTAATAAAAGCTTTAATTTTACATAATAATATCTGATTAATGAAATAAAACCATGACCTTGTATCGGTGACAGACAAGTTTTGTGGGTTAATTGTTTTGATTGTTTAGTCTCACTTTTTTGTAAAACGACAATATGGACAAGGTACTGCGGTGGGAGTCAGACATTTTAACATCGTACAACTTTCGCGTCAAGTTAACTTGCTGTGCTACGTGTTCGTTTATTGTACTAGGCACAAAAGCAGGAACTCTCTACATTCACGACAACAATACAAAAGAACGATTACTTCTCGTATCTAGTACAGAGTTTGGATCCACACCGCACGCTATTACAAACATATCGGTTAGTCCAGACGAAAAATATATTGGTGTCAGTAACGCAAACTTGCAAGTATTTATTCTCGAGTTGGAGTTTTCGGGAAGCAATACAGTCAAAGCAGCCAAGGTTTTAACTTGGCATCAAGAACATCAAGAGTCAATAGATGCTCTATGCTGGTCTGTTGACAGTGACAAATTGTTCAGTGGTGATAAACAAGGGCATGTCATAGAGTTGCGACCCACACGCAGTTCATTAATGAAGATCATTGATCCTAAAACAGTGCGCGTGTTAAAAGACGATGGACCCATTGTACAAATACAAGCAAGTAGAGGTTATATACTTGTATCTTCGACAAAGAGAACGTCACTAGTTAGTTTGGTTGATCTAAACTATAAGGCACTCGGAACGGCAGCTCGTGATGGTGTATTTGGAGCGTGTTCGCAAATGAAAAAAAAAGAAGAATTTATTTATGCTGCCAGGCCTGGAAAAAGAATGTGGTGTTGTGACAAATCAAGTGGAAAAGTATTATCAACGCTAAAATTTGAAACAACTACAAATCCAGCGTTGAAGAATTTTGGACTGTTGTTGCCATTGGGTGGACATGTTGTCACTTGGAATAGTGAGTCAATATCAGTACTGGATATTAGTCGGTTGAAGGGTATCTATTACAAGTCTGATATGGGTACTATTACATTTGTTTCAACACATAATAACATTTGTCATGTTATTCATGGTGACAATGTAATATCGCGTTTGACAATAGAAATAACTGAAGAACCCAAACAAGAAAAAGTAACAATAATTGAAAAAGAGCCTGAACCAAAAGTGGACCCTATTGAACCCATTGTTGAACCAACAATCGAACAAGTTATCGAACCTGAACCTATTGTTGAACCAGTTATAGAACAAGGTATTGAACAAGTAATCACACCAAGAGAAAGTGTAATAGAAAAGAAAATACTACCACCACCTGTTCAAGAAGAAGCACTAATAACAACAGAATGGAATGCTATTACTCCAAAGATACAAGCAGAAGTAGTCAAAACAAAGAAGAAAAAGAGAAGAGTTATTGAATTTGATGATAATTCTACTAGTGCTACTGAAATAACGATTTCACCTAAAAAGTCACCACGTACAAAGAAAAAGAAGAATAAGGAACAAGAACAACTATTACTTGATGAACAAGATCAACTACAAGTTGAAGAGTTGGAGAGAAAGCAACGCGAAGAAGCAGAACGCATACAACAAGTAGAACGTGAACAAGCTGAGCGTATGCAACGTGAACAAGCAGAACGTCTTCAACGTGAGGAAGCAGAACGAATGCAACGTGAACAAGCGGAACGCATACAAGAGTTGCAGAGAAAACGTGAGGAAGAAGAACGAACGAAACGTGAAGAAAGAAAACGTGAAGAAGAACGCAAACAGCGTGAAGAAGCAGAACGTTTGCAAGAGTTGGAAAAAGAACGAATCGAAAAAGAACGTAACAAGCACTCTGAACAGGTATGTATTCAATTTATCTAATAGTAGCATGAGGAAATACAGCAACAATTGGCCAAAATTAATGAACTATATGATCAATATACAGACTATATGGTAACCAAGGATGTACTATGGACACCAAACTTTTTACCTTCACTCAACATATGGATAGAATCATTATTACGTATCAT
>JAESGV010001329.1_pt1 | contig 10388 bp, 12 predicted proteins | sample 9269781 | NCBI WGS metagenome assembly JAESGV01 (sample SAMN15741586, study PRJNA653496) | algae metagenome | isolation source: Tildeniella torsiva UHER 1998/13D and co-occurring heterotrophs from... | place: Slovakia: Slovak Paradise National Park, Hrabusice, Kosice Region | collected 2000-01-01
GAGAAGACGGCAACTCGTGGCCTTTGAATTTATTGCACAAATCATGCACTATCGGTAGAGATCCCAAAGCTTGCATAGTCATCAAAAAAGATACAGTTTCTAGAGAACACGCAAAGATTATAGTGACTGATGATATTACCTATTTGGTTCATCTTTCTAAGACTCAAGTAACAAAAATTAACCCAGGCGAAGAAGACGAAGAAGTCATCCAAGCCGCCGGTGAACACGTTGAACTAATGGACGGTGACATTATCGATATCAGTGGAAGATTTTTCCGTTATGATGGTTTGTTGTTATTTGATTATCTTACAATGAATAGAGCCACAAGAAAGAGTCGAAGAGGATGCAACTATGGCGTTGCGCACTGTAGATATTGCTCGCGTTCTTGCCTACGAAGACGAAACCACAACAATTCCAAAAGAACAAACAACACCTCGCAAAGAAGTAAACAATGTAGATGCAGCAATGGCCTCACCAGGTCCAACAAAATTCAATACATACATGCCAACACCACAACGATTGACACCAAAGATGCTCAACAAGAACCAAAGTATTGACGATGGCTTAATAGATTTGAATACACCAATCAAGCGTAGTGATAGACCATGTCCAAACACTGCGGTCGTCAAGAAGCGTACTCAATCATCACCACCAAATCTTCGTCGCAAGTCGGTTTCATTCGCTCGCAAGCTAGAGGATACTTGCCAGTTCAAGAAAGAAGAAGCAACAAATAAGATTCAAGAACAAAAATCGTTACTACCAGCACCAAAGCCAAAGAGAAAGAGTATCTTAAAGATGCCAGGTTCTACACCAAAGGCAGAGAAAACAAAGATTATCGTTTTCGAAGACGAGGATAGCCAAGAGGCTCCTGCAGCAGTTGAACAAGACGATGGCTTACCTGTCCAATCACCAAAGAAGGCAGAAGAACCAATTGCCGAGGCTACAGAAGAGAAGACAGTAGAACCAGTAGAAGAAGTGCCAGTTACTGAAGGCGAGGCAGAAGAAAAACAAGACGAAGAGCAAGCTGATCAGGTTGTATCTGATTCAGAAGACGAAGATATCTTCAACGAGAGTTTCTTGTCGGTAGAAGAAGCATCCGACGCCGAAACTACTGCAAGAAGAGTCTCTGTAGGTCAAGCCGCTGAAGAAAAAGATGAAGAAGTGGCGCTAATGGACGAACAAGGAGACGATGAGGTTGAAGAAGACAAAGAAGAGAACTACCATGAAATGTCTGAAATTCACGACGAAAGTAGCTTGGACTTTGATACCGATCTTGAACCATCAGTTATTGTTGAAAACTCAGAAAACATCAAAGAGGTTCAAGATGAAGAACCCTCATCGCCTGCCAAGGAGAACATTATCCAACCAAACGAAGACTCGTTGCGTCAAAGTACACCAACTTCTTTCCCATCTATCTATCCTTCGTTACCTGTTCTAGAAGAAGAAGAGCCAGTTGAAGCTCAAGTCGAGCAAGAAAAGCAAGTTGAAGAACCAGTAGAGCTTGCTGACGCAGCTGAGCAAGTGGAAGAACTAGTAGAGGATGATGTTGAAGAAGCTGAAGAGCAAGATGAAAACGATGATCAAGAAGACAACGAATATGAAGAGGAAAGTGAGGACGAAGAAGAAGAGCAAGAGGAAGCCAACCCTGAACTAAACAACTCTAACCTCGATGAACATATGGCCGATGACTCAAAGGTTGAACATATTGCTGGAGAATCGTCATCTGTGGAAGATGCCGAGCAACCAGAGGAAGAAACCGAAGAGGAAGAGGCCTCTGATGCCAATGATGAAGAAGAAACAGGTGCCGACGAAGAAGCAGCCGACGTAGTTAGACCAGTAGTTGAAGTTGCTGAAGTCGCAGAAGAAACACAAAAGACTGAGCCAGTTGTAGAATCTGAGCCAGTAGCAAAAGAAGTCGAACCAGTTGGTAGTCCCGCTACACCAACCAGAAGTCGCTTGAAGAGAAAGAGATCTTCTGTTCGTAGACGCCTATCAGATTTGGAAACTTCGATTGAAAGTGCCACACAAAGTCCAGACATTAAGCGTGTAAAGTTGACGTCACTAGATGCCATCGTCGAACAAGATGTAAACGATCAGGTACAAATTGAAGACTTGACTGCTTCGCCACCTCAATGTCAAGAAGCTGGTGTAGCCCAAGCATCAGTTGCTCAAACGCTATCATATCCTTCACCAAACCCTTACAGTCCAACTCACAATAGACGTAGAAGTCGTGTTAGCTTGGCAAAGGAGGATATTACCAAACTTGATTTTGATGGAGAGAGTAAGACAATGATGTCACCAAGCAAGGTCAAAGGCAGCGTTCGTTTGTCATTCTCTCATGTTGAAGAAGAAGAGGAAGAAGAACATACTATTGTCGTTGCACCAGAACCAGTTGTCGAGCCACCTTCAGAAACAAAAGTACGATCTCGTGCTGGAAGAAAGAAACGTGTTAGAAAGGTTGAGCAATCTCCACAAAAAACTGTTGAAGAGGAAGAACAACCAGTAGTTGAAGAACCACCAAAACAAACTACTCCAATCAAGAGCAGATCTAACAGAAAACGCCGTGCTCTCAAGGAACAATCACCAGCTAAGCAAAACACTTCAATTGAATTCGAAGACGAAGATGAAGTAACAGATTTGAGAACCAAGACTAAGAGTCCTGTTTGTTCGCCAAAAGTTGCCATCATTGAATTCGAAGATGATGAAAACAAAGAAAATGTAACCCAAGTTCGATCCAGAAAGAATCGTGTAACAAATAGACGAAGACAAGTCAAAGTATAAAACACTTTATGAATCACAACGATCTAGCATGGGGAAATGATTTTGAATGAACTCTTCATTATCTAAATAGTCTCCAACTTCTTCATCTGAGGAGGCAACAAATACTTTTCCACTTGGAGTGATTCTAAAACAACTGAATGGGTTGATACCTGCTGAAATGTATGCTGCAAAATCTGTTGATGTTGCTCCAAATCCTGATACTAGTGGATTTGTGTAACTTGGGAACAAACTACGTAAATTTTGTAGGAATGGTCGTTTGAATGTGTCTCTTCTTCTGTTCCACATTTTTCGAATCATAACATACTTTAAATAGTTTGGATTGCAAAGCAGAGGTCCGCTTGGCATTTTTATGTTTTGTTGTCGAATACCTCGTAGATAGGTATCGATTGCAGTTAGTCTATTTATCGGACACGATGTCATGTAAATAACGCGATATCCATTTTGTTCCGCTCCGTGGTATAATCTAGCTATACCATCTCGCGTGTAGTGATTCTTTCCCATCTTTGCCATTAAATATCCCCACTTTTCCGACTACGCTGTTAGTGGTTGTACAACTCTTACTTTTGGTAGGGTAGCGTCTACGTCTGTAATAACAAACTTTTCGTCCCAATCATAAAAAAATAGCCTTGCAGAAACTACTTCATTTCCATCGGTAAAATCTAGTCTGTGTTCAACAACGTCTTCATCGAGTTGTAAATGGTCTAAAAAGCTTGAGTGTGGGATCATATCATCTAGTTTATGTGCTGGTAGATTTCCCGTCCACATTTTTTTCCAAACACTCACTTTTATTGGGTCTAATCTAAACGATGCACCAGGGACCATGGCATCTGATGAGAGTGTCATTTTGTGGAAACTGTGGATTCGAACGTATTGGTCGTACGGCTCAACTACCAATTGTTGCGTATCTAGTTGTACTTGTTTTCCATTAACGAGTACCTGAACTAACCGTCTATGACTCGTGCGTGTGTCAAATCGAATGTAGAACGGAGAGGACTTTATCGTGCCATTAGGCTGTCTGACTGCAATAATATCTAGAGCTGGCATTTGATGTGTTGTCGTTTGTGAACGATTGTTGTCTAAAAATTCTCATTCTAAAATTGGGATAGATAGCGGCGACAACAGATCAGCAGTTTGTAACACCAGTAGTCCCATTCTTGCGCTACAGTATGAGGTCGTAAGAGAAAAGTTGAACATTCTTGCCAACCGTAAACCGTGTTGCTTCCGCTACGTTTGGAGAATCCGAAAAAAGGCAATCACGCTTTGTGTTGTAGATGAAGTGTTTAACATGGACAGTAGCGGTACTTGCTTTTCTATCATGTGTTAATGCGGATTTGTGGAACGCAAACAATAATCCATCGTTTTTTGATTGGGAAAAATCATATCAATATTTATTCGAAAAACTCCCACTGAAAGGGCAAGTGGCAAAGCAACTGCCCTGGTCAGACACTTATTGGCCAAACATCGACGCTGGTATTGCGCATAGGTGGAACAGTCCCCTTAAAGAGAAATGGAATTACACACTGTACACCAAAGAACAATTGCTCGGAATGACTTCTGCCCAAATATCGATACTGTCACCAGCAGAAAAGTACGATATCTTTGCCGGTGAATACACGTACCCAACTGTTCACACTGAATGGACGCGAACTAAACCAACTGACGAATATTGGGAAGGATTATGTAATGGCTGGTCGCAAGCCAGTTCATCATTCATAAATCCAAACCCTGTTTCAGTGAAAAACGCCGATGGAATAGTTATCCCATTTGGCTCAAGTGATGTGAAAGCACTACTTTCCTATTGGGTAGCATTGTTCGATACCACTGCCTTCACGAGCTATATTGGAATGAGATGTAACTATAACATTACATCACAAACTCAGTACCAAAACACTTCAGAATGCGCAGACATGAACGCAGGTGCATTCCACGTAGCAATTACAAATCAACTAGGTATAAAAGGTGCTGGTTTCGCAGCCGATATCGATCGTTCTATTATGATTTGGAATCAACCTATTGCAAAATACGATGCCAAAATACTATCAGAAAAGAAGAGTCAAAAACAAGGAGTCGAAAAAGAAGTTTTAATTAAAATGGTCATGTATTATAGTGATGAAACTGACCCTAGCAATGCAAAGATTCAACCAAGTTTGAAAGATGTATCGTATGAATATTGGGTGGAAATCGATGCCAATGGAACAATAGTAGGAGGAGAATATACAACGTTTGATAGGCTTGATTTTGCATGGAAATCAAAAATTAATCCATTTAGTGGATACATGTCACGCGTTAGAGATATCTATAATGCAGCTACGTATGCTGGAAGAAATCTAGGAGCTGTTGTTACCAAGTCACAATTCGAAGGTCAACCTTTTACATTGCTTGATCAAGTTGATGGCAAGTTTGAACTCTCTGGAACATTCAAAGCTGGAGAGTCTCGTTTGTGGCGTATCAAACCAAAATCGGCTAGACGCATTGGTATCAAATTTACTGATGTTGATACATCTAAGACTTATGATACCATACGTATTTTTGAGGGAGAGAATGGACCTCTGAGGTCTGTTATTTCAGGAAAAGAACAAGAGAAGATAGTAGAAATAACAAATAGCGAAGTATACGTTTCGTTTACTTCAGTCTACGGCGGTCAAGCACGCTTTACTGCTGTGTATTACTCTACATGAGGGTAAATAAATTGTAACGTAAAAAGGCACCTATGTTAAACTCAAACATATTGGAATCAGTAGTTACCGATTATATTATTGGAAAACATGAGAAAACTTTCGTTCTTAAAGATTGGGAAGAGGAAAGGGTCTGTTCCTAGCTCACCTAGTTCTCCTCGATACTCACCGAGCTCAAGTCCCAGAAAAGATTCAAAGTCACCTGAAAAACAAAATGGTAGACGACAAGAATCGACAGAATCAACAGCTAGCCAACATTTTCTGAACAGTATTGAGAGAACTTTTCCTGGTTTTGTTCATGATGAGAAACTATATGCATCAACTACCTATGAGGACTATAATCCTAATTATGTGACAGATGTACTTACAGAAACGCAGCTAAATGAAACATACTATAGCTTGTCTGCCCCAACGTCGCCTACCCTTTCGAGTTATACATTACCACAACCATTGGAAATCAGCTCGGAAAACATTGACGAAAACGGCATCGCGAAAGATGGCAGCAAAGCAACAATACTTGGCGATAGCAGCACTGCATCTGCTGCAATGCAAACAGAAGATGATACAAATGTACTAGAGAAAATTGAGCTTGATGAGTCTACTCACGTATTAATTGAACAAATGAGAGAAGAGTTAAAGCAACAAAAAGTTCAAATCGAACAACAGCAGAATGAATTGTATGATTTGAAAATATTTAGGAGAAACATTTTGGCACTAGCTACCTTACCTCAGGAGCTGTACAAAAGAGGAGTGGAATTAATGTATGACGGCTGGTTAGACGAAGAACCCAATCACAGTGCCCTACAACAAGGTCTAAAGTACCTGAGAGCTGGAGCAGATCTCGGTGACATTAATGCTCAATTTGAATACGGCGAAACACTTCTGCGGCACTGCAAAGGAAAGAAAGATGAAGAAGGGATGAAATATGTTCGACTGGCTTACGCTAATGGCAACGCTAAAGCTGGAATCTTCTTGAACAAAATGAGACAGTACAAAAAGTTTTGAGTTGTAAATTTGCGACACAAACCGTTGCAAACATGTCGATTCTTGAGCGACTTGGACTAAAGTCAGCATCACCAAAAGAAAATTCCAGTTCCGAGAATGAAGAACTAGCACATGATGCAAACAATAAGCGATTCACCCTCGCAGTTGGCGGTGACATTGCAGAACTCACGTATGCCTACAGTGACAAGACAAAAGTTTATACTTTTAATCACACTGGTGTCCCAAAAGCATTTAGAGGTAGAGGAAAAGGCGCTGCATTGGCAGAGGTATTTAAGATGACTTTATTAACAATATAGTACGCATTTAATTATGCTCTCGAGCACGATTGGCGTGTGCGACCAACTTGCTCGTACTTGACAGATAGTTTTTTACCAAAATCGAACAAAAAGTATGATAATATTCTAGTAAAGTGATCAAACCAGATTCCATTCACTCTTCTTGTTACTTAGCAGTGGTGCTAGTGGATCGTAGATTTGTCCCACGTAGAAAAAATGTTTCTTTTCTATTATTACACTTTGAAAACGTACTGCGCTTAGCGAAAAACTAAAATCTAATTGGTTGTTTGAAATTTCACCGCTAATGCAAGACCATACCCCTCCAAATTTATCGTTCATTGATCTTCCAACGTGAAATGACCGTTGTGTGTAATCCTCTTCGTGAGTGCTCGAAATGGATCCGAATTTATCGTTTTTAAGTGTGCTAATGGCTAAACTATAAAAGAACCGCTTTTGTTCGTCAGAGAGCCCCAAACCAAAGCCTTCTCTGACTTCCATTGTTTGCGTGGTAAACCGAAGACAAACGATGTCGCTACAAACACGATTCGAACATTTATGCGAGTCTCTTGGCGTTGAGAAAGGTGTAGCGCAACAGTGGTGGCAAAAAATATCAGAACACTGCCAAGAAAAGCAACGATTCTACCACACGTTGCAACATTTAAATAATTTATACAAAGTTTTTGAAAAGAACAAAGAAAAATTGAAGGTGCTGCCTAAAAACGAGTACATTATAGCTCTATGTATATTTTTCCACGAGTACTTGAACTATAAAATAATTTCTAACAATGCAAGCGTAATATATGAACCAACACGCGGAGACAACGAAGACAAAAGTGCAGAAATATTTTTAGACTTCGCAAAGAACACAAATCTCTCGCAAACAGACATAGACTATGTCAAAAAGATCATTTTAGCCACCAAGAACCACATGAGTCACAGAGATCTTGCAGAAGATGAGAACTGGTTATTATTTGTGTTCTTAGATCTTGATTTGAGTATTTTAGGTGCTCCACAAGAGGAGTACATCGAATATGCCAAAGCAATTCGCCAAGAGTACATACACGTTGACGATGAAACATTTAGAAGGGAACGTGGTGCATTTTTGAAGAGATGGTTGGCAAGAGGACAAGAAGGATTATATCTGTATTATACTACGCCTATGAGAGAATTATTTGAAGCTGCCGCAGCTAGAAACTTACAGTTCGAGCAAGAGAAGCTAAGTGTTGGACTAATGTAAATTAAATTCCATTTGCCAACAAATGAACGCACTTACTACAGATGTACAAGGCAGCTATAAGTGAGAGCGATTATATTCGGAAAGCTCACCTCTTCCCTCAAAGGGTAGAGTTGCACTTGTTAAGCGACTTTTAAAAAGACAGTCTAAACATAGGTTGTATTTCAAACAGTTTTACCCAACATAATTCCGATCAGCATCATGAAGAAACTTTTCGTGCTTCTCACTCTACTCGCTATCGTAGTTTCACAAAGAGCTGTGCCAGGAGAATACATTGTTGTTCTCAAGAAAAATGTGCGAAGAAATCTTATCGACAGCGTTATCGATTTGTTAACAGCTGGCCAAACGCAAAGAGTCTCAACAAGATATAGTACTGCCATACGTGGATTCACATTAAAGGGAGCGAATGAAACAGAAGTTGCGTCGCTAAGAAGAGATCCAAGTGTAGCCTATGTAGAACCAAACTACATAATGAGAGCTAGTGCATTGCAACTAACAACACTATATCACTTGGACAGAGACGACCAAAGAAGGAGGCCATTGAATTTACAGTACAATTACAACTACAATGGAACAGGCGTCACTGCCTACGTTGTAGACTCTGGCTACAATACTCATGATGAATTCGGAAATAGAATGCGACATGTGTACGACGCAACGGAGGTAAATGGTACAGGGCATGACTGTTATAGGTATCCTTGATGATAGTTATTAATCACCTAGTCATGGAAATCATGTAGCAGGAATAATAGGTGGCAAAACATATGGACTGGCAAAGAAAATACAACTGAGATCGATAAAAGTCTTCAATTGCTCTGGAGATGGACCATACTCGGGAATAATAGATGGATTAGAATGGATAGCAAACAATGGGAAAAAACCAGCAGTCGTCAACCTTAGTATGGGAGGACCTGTTTCCCAAGCTATGGATGACGCAGTTGAGGCATTGATCGATCTTGGATATCCTTGTATATCTTCAGCTGGAAATTTAGATATTCCTGCAAACCAAAGCAGTCCTGCAAGTGCTCCAAGAGCTATTGTAGTTGGCGCTTCAGAAATGAACAATGACAAGATGACAGATTTTACTAATTGGGGGGTCAAAGTAGACCTCTTTGCACCAGGCAGGAGAGTAACATCATGTGACAGCAAGGGCAGATTTTCTAGTGTTGCCTACTCTGGGTATGAAATTTGAATTAATATAACAAATTAGAACGTCACAGGCTGCTCCACAAGTCAGTGCACTCGCTGCAATGTATCTTCAGTGCAACTCAAGTTTAACTCCAGAGGAGATTAAGCAAAAAATTGTGAATGATGCCACGAAAAATGTAATTCCCAATGCAGCGGCAAAAGAATCTCCAAATAGGTTGCTCTACACAAGGAACGTATGTAAATCTGCTAGATATTAGCAGTCCCTCTCGCAGGGACCGAGGTCGATATATCAAGTAAATTCTCATTATCTTGATAGCTATTTTAACTCAACCAGAGCCTGCTCTCGATTCTTTGTATAGGAATTGGACTGCTTATCTTTGCCCTGTCCCTGGCTAATATCTATCAGAAATAAATAGCGAGTCTGTTATTTGTAAGCTCAACTTGCACGTTGTAATTTTTTCAAATTATTTCCAACACTTCCCTCGACCATGTCCAAGCGCGGACGTGAGGTTACAGACGACCCACAAGCACGTAAAAAAACAAAACTCGATGGTCAATCTCTTCCGACGTACAGAGAGGGTGCAATTATTAGAGTTAAACTGAAAAACTTTATGACCTACGATGATTGCGAATTTGAACCAGGACCAGGTTTGAATCTGGTTCTAGGACCAAATGGTACCGGAAAAAGTTCCATTGTTAGCGCTATTTGCGTAGGACTCGGATTTAACCCAAAGGTTTGCTATTCGTTATCGCGTACTAAAATTTTAGTTGTTGGGAAGAGCCAGTAAAGTTAAAGACTACATTAAGAAGGGAAAGAAGAGCGCATACACAGAAATAACACTTTACAGAAACGGAAAAGATCCCATTGTCGTTAAACGTTCTTTCAAAGAAGCAGGAGATGCGCAACACACCGATTGGAAGATTAATGGCAAAACTCACACCTCCGAGAGTGTCCAAAACCTCATGAAGAAGCTTAATATTCAACTCGAAAACTTGACACAATTTCTTCCACAAGATCGTGTTTCACACTTTGCATCACTCGGGCCAGTAGATCTTTTGAAGCAAACAGAAGAAGCCGTACTGGAACCAAGAATCCTCGAACTACACAAAGAACTTACGCAAATGAAAAATGAATTCCAAACGAAACATACAAAAGTTGACGAGTACCAACGTAGTATTGATACGTTAAAGAAGAAAAATGAAACTTTGGAAAAAGATGTTGAGCGATTTAAACACAGAAAAAAGCACGAAGAGCGTGTTGAACAACTT
>JAESGV010001330.1_pt1 | contig 10380 bp, 7 predicted proteins | sample 9269781 | NCBI WGS metagenome assembly JAESGV01 (sample SAMN15741586, study PRJNA653496) | algae metagenome | isolation source: Tildeniella torsiva UHER 1998/13D and co-occurring heterotrophs from... | place: Slovakia: Slovak Paradise National Park, Hrabusice, Kosice Region | collected 2000-01-01
GCATGGGCAAATGGTGAAGATATTCATGTTCATGCATGGGTTTACGATCTCAGCACTGGTTACATTACTGATCTCGGTATTGAAGAAAAAGAGTGGGAAAGTTTGAAACCAATTTACAAATTGAATTTTACTAAGAGTAAACTATAAATTATGCGTCAGCCATGATAGCCACTTGTTCTAGCTTGATTTGTTTGCTTAGTTTGTGTTTGTTTGTTTCTTTTATGAAAATGTATACATGTGTTGTACAAATAGAGATGGAAATGGCAGCTAATAACGTGTAGACGCATAAAAAGAAAGCTGCCATCTCACCATCTTTAAGTGAGATAAAATAGAGTAGCGATGCTACAAACTGTATAAGCGATGCAACGCATAATGCAACTAGATGGATTTTTGAGAGGAGTAGTTGTCTTCTCTTGCGCATCTCTATAGCATACGCAACAATCCCAAATGTTAATACACCCACGTTAATGACCGACCAAACTATGCTAAAAATCTGTATAAATCTATCGTACACAGGCACAGAAAAATTTTGCATTTGCGCAACTGATATAAGCTCAGACCATCGAACCTCTGCAACCACTGTTGCAACTGTCATCATTATCATTAAATACACAATCACGAAAAAATTAGCTACTGCTGTAGCTGGAGCAATTCGCGAAGATATTTTGAAGGGATTGGGGTCCTCATAGAGTATTGATGAGCTGGTTGCATCTTCACTATGATCTAATGTTATGTCGGTCATGTATTTTTAGGTTATTAATAAGTTGACTAAAGAGATGCTCTTATGGAGATAGCTAATAAGATTCTTTCCAAGCCGGTTGTAGTTCATTTTGTCACAGTTCAGCTTCTGATTTATTGTAGTGCATTGTAATTACCGTAGAACTGTTTCAGAACTCTAAGAAAGGGTGAACCTTTCGCGAGGAGCTACGTACTACGTGCAACAAGGTGATTTAGAAAGCACTGACGCACCATGGGTAGTAATGGTACACGGAATAGGCTCTCGACACACTTGCTACAATTCTTTAGCGAATGATTTTGTCAAACAAAAAGGATATAGAGTATTACGCTACGATTTATATGGCAGAGGACGCTCAGAGTGCGTAAATGAGATTCACAACGGCGAGTTATTTGTTACACAGCTGCACGACTTACTAGAGAAACTAAATATTACACAAAAGATTATTCTAATAGGGCACTCAATGGGAGGCGCCATCACTGTTCTTTTCACACAAAAATACCCAGACATTGTTGAAAAATTAATTCTGCTTACTCCTGCTGGGTTACCTTGGAAGTTACCAAGTGGAGCAGGCATACTCTCAATTCCAAAATTCGGTCTTTGGTTTTTCAACGTTTTGGCGTCATTGGGAGGGCAGGACAAAATTTTAGCAGAAGGGTTTTGGGATGTAGAATACGCGAAAGATGCGTTGGCATCTGCTATCAAAGAACGACAAGAAGCAAACAAGAAAGAGTTACACGCAAGTTTGGTCAACAGTATCGTCAATTTCCCACTTACGGGCTGTGTTGCACAAGCAACAGAACTAAGCAAACATGAAAGACCAACATTGATAATTTGGGCTCAATACGACACTACTGTGCCGAGCGATGTATGTTTTGCTCAATACCACAAACTATTTGGCGATAAAGCGACATATGCTATTGTGAAAGACACTCGGCATGACTTTTTCAATGAAGAAAAAGAAATCTCAAGTAAGCTTATTTTGTCATGGTTAGCTGGAGAAGAATACGATAAATTGGAAATTGGAAAATTGAGAAATCCAAACTCTGGTAAAGTAGAGTTGACAAGCAGAGATAAAAAGATACAAAAATTTTGGAAAACACATTCTGAATACGATAAATTTTTCATTTAAATTACAATTCATCATGTGCTTTAGAACTTTCTCTATTCATCTTGTACGATTGGCTTTGATGCTTGAGAATGTCAGCCGTGCTCGTAGAAGTTTTCATCTTGTTTACCGAATCATTTACTCTTCGTTTCATAACCCGAAGTATTTCATCGTTATCTCCGTCTTCTGATTCTTCTAATGATTCATATTCATCTTGTATTAGATACAATTCTCTTTGTGCTTCTTCAAATTTATCTGCTTTTAAATGTTTAATGACATCTTGTTGTTTCTCGTTAATTTGTTGTAAACGATAAAAGTTTTTGACGCGAGATCTTCCTCGTTTTAACTTGGATTGATCTGAGGTGTAAGTCAACTTGATTTCTCCTGCTTTCGCGTGTCTTTCATTTGTAGTTGCGTTATGGAAAATTAAGCCATAGTTCAAGACTGGATGTACTTGTCCTTCTTCAACGTGTTCTGGTCTAGTTACTTCCAGTTCTGCGACAAATGATCTAGTGTCGTTGTACCTCAAATCTCCAACGATAATGTTACCTTCCTTGTCAAGTTCGGCGTATACTTTGGTGATATTGACACCTGGTGCAGCACCAAGAACAATAGTAGAGTTTTTACCAAAAGCAGAGCGTGCACTGCGAGTAGCAATGCGTGTAACATGTACGATACTTTCAGGTGTATCAATGAACAAGAACTGACCATGACCTGCTGCGGCAATACCTTCCATCATTTCACTATCGTACCCGTACCCAACACCAAAGGACCATACAGGCATATCATGCATCTCGTGTACGTCACTAACAATAGAGAAGATTTCACGGTGAGAGAATTTACCAACGTTGGCGTGACCATCAGAGTAGATGAACATACGACGCATTCTATTTTTGGGAAGTAACTTTGCGATCGAGATACCTTGTTCAATACCATTGTACAAGTTGGTACTGCCTTGTACCCGAATGCGACGCACTGAATGTACTAATGCGTCAGCATCCGCTTTTGTTGCGTTTTGGAACACTATAGTGCCATAGTCACTGTATTTGACTAAGCTAATTGTATCATGCTCTTGTAGTGACTTTATAACATCAATAACGGCTTGTTTGGCGCTTTCCATTCTCTTCCCATTCATGCTACTACTGTTGTCGAGTACTACTATCAAGTCTAGTGGTTCTCTAACTTCTTCAAGTGGTGATGGGATTGGCTCTTGAGGCTTTTCTTCTGTTACGAAACGTGGTTCCTTCCACTTGTCGGTAGCGTTGAGAGTTTGAAGCTTTATGAGCACCAACACCTTGGTAGTTGGTGATGATGCGTTTAACCACCTGGTGTGGGCAGTTACGTTAAGCAGTACTGGATGCGAGTCAAAGTAATGCGAATTAAGTGATCTCGCGCTGGCGTACACCAACACAAGAATAGTAAGAGCGAGTGTTGCTTTATGCATTTTCTAAAATATAAAAAACACGTGTTTCTTAGTTGACCATATGAAATAGAAACGACGTGTAATTGTAGGGGAGCGATTGAGCTTCGCACTGAGCTAAAGTTCTCAGCTTTGTGTCAGCAATTAATTTCTTAGTTTGGAAATGCGTTATTACAATCACTGGGACAACCAATCTAGATCCAAATCTACTTCTTCTGGATTGTCATCGTCATCTAAAAGCTCATCATCGGAGAACTCACAATGACCTGCAGTGACATCGTCGATGAACTCATCTAATTCTTTTTCCATTTGCTCAACAAATGGAACGAATTTTTCGGCTAGTTCTGCAGGTGAGTTGTAGTACAATTCTTTCGAGTCTTTAACCAAATAGTAGACATCAATAGGTGTTGCTAAAATACTGAATACAAAACCACCAACGAAAATGGCTTGTGTGGCAGGTAACATTGCTCCAAATGCAGTCGTTGCTGTTGTGGTTGCACTCGCTGCTCCACGGAAACCGTTCACAATGCGCATTCCGCCAACTACAGGATCAACTATTAAATCTTTTCCAACACATTTTGCCAACGATACGACATTGACAACTTTGGTCGCACCAGTGTTCAACTTGCTCTTGATTGTCGTTCCCGCAAAAAATGTCAAGTTTGGATCGACTTTTTGAATCTCTTCTACTTGTTTTTGAATTATTTGGAATAGTTCTGGACTCTTTTCTAATTGTTCTTGAATGTATTTTGCTTTGAGTTTTGTGCTTCTCCATTCGTATAGTGCAGCACTGAAAAATGTTAGTCGTAAGTTTGAAGCATACCCTGCTGTTGTCGCGCCACCTAATCCACCCATCACACCACCGACAATTGTTAAAGGTAGTGTTAAACCAGCAGTGAAGAACGCAGACACGAATCCAACCGTCGATATTGCAGTTCCGACAAGTGCGACTGATGTTCCCGTCACTTTCGCTACGTTAACTTTTTTATGTTGTACATTTAATTCTTCCACGAACGTTTTGAGTTCAGCGATTATTTTTTGTCGATGTGTGATAAACTCTTCAAACGATTTTTGAAGGTTTGCTAATTTTTCTTCGAGCGTCGTTTGTGTTGGTGATGAGAGCTCTGGTACCGGTTCTGGTTGTTCTGACAATGATTCTGAACGCGGTAGTAGAGGATGGTCAGTAACATGTTCACCTTCGTCCATTTTAGAGAGTTCTAAAAGCACCGTTACAAGCTTTTCAAATGTACATCTATTTATTTTGATTCGACTGGTGTTGAGGGTTTTTGCTCGTCGAGAAGGAATCTAGGGTATATGTCGAGTGCCAACGTGCTCAAAACACACTCTTCAATGTTCTTGAACAAGTCAATATCGCCCATAGACTTGTTAATTTTGATGGATTCTTCTACTACCATTTCATTTGATAAATTTAGTTGCATTGGCGCATCTTGCTTAATGAATTGATCGTAAATGGACATTTTCATGTCAACGCGAACACCAAATTGCGCTTTCTTGAATTCTCTTACGCGCTCCAAGAACAATACATTCTCAACGTTCTTGTTAGTCTCGCAGTACCGTCTCAACTCATCTCTGAAACGGTGATCCCTGAACTTGCGTGCAAATTCGTGTTTCTTGACTTGATTTTCAGTAGTAACTTCAACTTGTAGCTTGGCAGAGTTGTTCTTTGCAATAATGACGAATGCTTCTTCAAGTTCTTGTAGTTGAATGTTCATAGTAGTGCCAAACGTGTTACCAGAATTCTTCTCTTCCTTACTTAGCGAGGCGGAAGATCCTTGACCATCTTTTCCACGTAAATCACGAACGCGAACAGCAACATCAATTGTATCACCGAAACGACGTGTAGCTTGAGTTAGAATTTCTTTCTCACTGCATACACGGAAGAAATCACTTGCAAGTTCGGTAAAAACATCCCAAGAGTAAACACCTTTCTCCATCTCTTGATGAGTGAATGGGAAAGCTTCATCAAACGCAGTATTGGTTTGCAAAATCTTTCCAGTAGGACTAATCACACAAATACAATCAGTTAGCGAGTTGATCACAGCTCTCGTCTTGGACTCTTGAACAGCAATACGATCTAGTAGCGTACGCAACGCTGTTTGATTGGTTTTCAACAAATCAATTTGTACGTGTGCTTGTGCTCTTTTTTGTTTTGCAATGAGTAACTTGCGAGCAAAATAGATGAACACGCAAATGATTAGTAAGATCATCATGATCACTAGAGATACAACCAATGCTACATACTTGGAACTTCCATCAAATTTCATCAAGTAATCAGCGTTTGGAATAATTTGTATTCTGTAGACGTGATCACCGAAATCAAAGTAGGTACTGAAGGTGTACATAGCAGATGATGCATAGGCAGAGTTTTCTGCAGATGATGTTGAAGTGTCGATTCCACCGTATGTAGTGTACATGTAAGTGTCGGCAGTGGTTGCGTTCATGTCATAGAAACTAACTTCATAGCGATCTATAATGGCCGATAAAGTTTCTTCGATCAAGTCGGTGAATACAATGGTAGCCGTTACAGCACCATATGTAACACTACTGTTTACCGCCTTGGAGAGAAGTATTGATACTGCACCTGGACGGAATACACTTGATATGCCGGTAGATGTAGTCATTGTACCGGTCTTGAGCGCGTTGATAAAAGTTGCGTTACGTACTGGTTCGGTGCATGCATCAAAACCGAGAATGGATGCCATGTTTGAAGTTGGTACCGTTTGTGTGACGACACAGCGTAACGGTGTGTAGATGAGGGGAATCTTGACACCATTAGCATCGCGACTCCAAATTGTCATGTTGGCATATTCTCCACCTAATAATTTCAACGATGCCAAATAAGAGTCGGTGTTCTCTGGTTTGACGTACTCCACATATGATACGGCAGTCATGAACTTTGGGAAAGAGCCGCTAGAATATACATAGGGTACCAATTGATCATATAGTGTAATTGGTGTCTTGGAAACCTGGTAAAATGACGCCGTGCTCGTTAGCACAGATGACATTGAATCTGTTGCTTCAATCATTGCCCTCTTGACAGTGGAAAGAGAAACTTGTAACTGGTTTCTTGCTGCAGTGAATTCATTGTTTCGCAGTAGAAAGTAGCTTGTGAGTGCAGCTGTCAAACCTAGTGCAATAGAAACTATTGCGAGTACGAGTGGTAAAAGATCGTGACGTGTTGGTTGTAAAAAGTAGCTTTCTGTACCCTCACTCTTGTCTGTTGGATCGTCAGTAGAGACACCAGATGCACTGTCTTTACGCTTTACCATTGTTTTTTGTTAGTTTTTTGTGTGAAGTTTGTTCATTCCGTCTCTTTGCTTTTGCTAGTGCTTACGGCCAAAAACAGGTGACTTTGAAAAGTTGCGCAAAAATTCAAAAGGTGAACAGATAACGTGAATCAACTGTTTCAGCCCCATGACACCATACAGATTTTGATGCGAGAGTTAGACCGACCGCATGTTTGGCATTCTCGCCAGCTTTGTTAGAGTCCATCAGAATAGCTATTAAAAACGCACGGGATTTTTGATAACCAGCAAAGTTGGTACCGTATGAGGCTAAGCTGATAGGATTATTCAACTCAAACTGACCATAGCTATGCCCCTCTTTGTGCTTGTAATGAAGACAGCAAATCCTGTTAACCTCAACACCAGAATCATGGTCCTTATGTGAATTCAATCCCTTCTGTTTCGTTATTTTCTTTCAATTTTTTCGAAAATACTTCCAACGTTCGCAAGTAACGGTGCGATGTTTTTTCGCCGCATAACCTTGGATGTAAAATGTGACACCTGTGAACGTTTATTATCGCTTTGCGACTTGTCAAATTTCACGAGCGATTGGTGACGACTGGAACTAGGCAAACGTGTATGAAGACGCACGTTTTACTCATTATTGCACTGGTCTTGTGCACTGATGTGCTCACGATGGACTTACGGTGGCAGAGTTGTCCCATTCCAGTAAACTTTACAGAGTGTGCAACAACAACAGTCAAACTAGTGTACAATGACCCAACATCTAAAGATATACCATTCTTTGTACGACGGTATACATCGCCGGCACCAATAGGAACTATAGTCGTGCTTGGTGGACTGTTTGTATGTATTTTTATTAAACAATATTTATACAACTAGGGTGGAAGCGGATTAGGTCTTTACGATTTCCCAGAGATTCTTTACAAACAACTACATGCCCAATTCAATATTATTGTCCCTGACATACGAGGAACAGGTGCTTCAAACAATTTGGACAACCTATTATCCGAACGTTTCGTTCAATCTGCACAATGGCAACAAAAAGCCCAAGAAATATACGGAAAGAACTACTTTGATTATTTTTCAGTCGATGCTATCGCTTATGACCTAATAGATCTCGCTGCATCTGTTAGAAACGGCAGTAACGTATACGCGTATGGCCTATACAGTGGTTCATACTTTATTCACCGTGTCCTACAAATATCACCAGATACTTTCGACGCGGTAGTCATGGATGGTGTTTGTGCAGGAAAATACTGCAACGCGACACTAGTTGACGTCAATCGAAACATTATGGCAGAACAGATGCTAAATTGGTACATGAAATCACCAGGAAACGAAATTACAAATCGACACGGACCAGATTTCGACATTATCGGCACGTTCAGGAACTATGTTCGCCGATTAGATTCCAATTTACACATATGCGGAGCAACAAGTCTTGGCGTAACATCCGATGCCGCATATCGATTATTTGTACCAAATAATCGCATACTTATACCTGTACTCATACATCGATACACTCGTTGTAGTTTATTCGACACCAGCGACATGTTACAATTAGTTATTCTCGGTCACGAAGGAGTTACATTTGCACCAACAAGAAATCACTCGCATGCACTAGAACAGCACTTAATACTAAGTGAGTTTGCACGAGATGCTCTCGACGAGAATTGGGTTCGCGAAGTATCAAGTTCGTTCATTTATCCTGCAGAAGATTTTGACGGGTTGACCGATGAAGATTGGCAAGTTGCACCAAAGAGTGCATACTATGATTCTATTGCAAACTATACAAAACCTATGCTCATGTTGAACGGTGGGTTAGATCAATTTAATCCTCTGGAAAACGCAACTGCATTTGCAAAACACTTTACTGGTCCAAATCAACACTTTGTTGCATTCCCAGCAGATACATATTGGACGTATACTAGAAGTCGATTAGCGAGTAACTTTACAGTTTCATGTGCTGCAAATCTTGTTGCGTTGTTTTTTACTGCGCCAAACTCACCACTTGACACATCTTGCGTTCAGGATGTGCTACCGTTTTCTTTCAACTATACCCCTGTCACGTCACAAAAACTCAAGGGAAATATATGGGACGACAAGTACACAGTACCGTTCGTACCAGCTAGTGCGATCATTTCTATATTGTACTATGCAATGTTTGTACTTTTAAGTGTGATACTCTTCTTTGCGCTTATATTGCAAAGAAATAAGCAACCTATTCGTAGTAGACATATTTATCCTTACTTGGGTACTTTTTATGTGTTTATCTACTCGATTGGTGTGATCATATTGGTTGCGTTTGGCATGACAGGTGCGTTCACGCCACATATCTTGATCATTGATATGGTACAATCTATACCATTGCAACTATGCGGTATTGCGAGTGTTATGCAAATGCTACGCTTTTTGGCAAACAAGTACATCTACAAGCGTATGGGTAACGGAGCGCGTTACAACATTGCACTATTCAAGTTTTTTGCTCGTGAACGTACGTTTAGAATTGTAGTCGTTTGTTATACGTTGCTATGGGCGATTTTATGGCCAGTGTTTTACACTGTATACATTCTCAAGGATGTTCCATACAAAATGAGAACAGCAAATGACATCACTCTGTGCGTACCAATTGGACTCACGTTGGTGCTTTTCTTTTACGATATTTTTATCGCAGACAAGTTCAAGCTCATTCGTACTTGTGGTTGGAAAGCTAGGTTTATCACTGCCGATCCATTGATGTTCCGTTTGGAAGCCATTCTGTACATACCTACTGTGCTTGCAGGTTTAGCAAAGACAACTATTCCACCGTTTAGAACAGTAGGTATATTTGATGTTCTAGAAATTATCTACTTGTCTTCATTCTTACTCATGAGTGGTGGTTTGATCTGCATTGTTCGTGGGATCAAGCAAGCTCACTACCACTGGTTGAAACGCAAGAACAAACACAGTGATACGATGAAAGATTCGTTACTTGATTCTTACAAAATACAAGATCTTGCACCAAATGAGCTGCTAGTGCTATCCCTGCAAGACGCACGTGGTTTGAAAATGATATCTGATTACTGCCAACGAGAATTTAGCTTAGAGAACTTGGAGGCGCACAAGCACTTGACCATGGTCATGGAAACATATCCGACACAATCGACTGACATTCGTCGGCGAGAGTTGGCCATCTTTTCTGAACTGTTTTTGGAACGAAATTCTCCTTATGAATTAAATCTTCCTAGTGCAGCTGTCGACGCGTACAAGAAGATAGTACAGTCACAAGAGTTTGATGATCCAACAGAAGCTATGATCATGTGGAAGAAAGCTTCTGATGCAGTATTTGCAAATTTGTTAGATACTTTCCAACGCATCAAGAAAACATCAGAATTTGAAGAGTATCGCAACATGCTAATAGCTGAAGAACAAATCACTGCTCAATTTCATTAAAATTGTATTGATTCTACAGTATTTCTTTCCCACAACTTGTCCATAAAGCTCTCCTTGATAAATGGATGATAACGCCCATAACGCAATTTTCAATGACAAAACGCTATATCCACTAACACCTTTGTACATGTATCCATATGGATCAAATGTTTCGAAACCATTCAACTCTTCTAACAATTGTACTTCTGCCATTTTAATTTCAGTTTTTCCGACTGTGCGAATCCACTCTAAACATGCTGGTTCTGTTACGCGTGATAACCAAGTATGCCATTCGTTATCGATCATGGATCGAATATCGTTCATCGTTGGCGGTGGTATTTGTGGAGCGCCGTTGCGACTAGAAGCATCTAACAATGCGCGACGAATGATGATTGTTTGTAGAACGCATGTGAGTGTTGCTAATGGATTGTAGTGA
>JAESGV010001331.1_pt1 | contig 10379 bp, 8 predicted proteins | sample 9269781 | NCBI WGS metagenome assembly JAESGV01 (sample SAMN15741586, study PRJNA653496) | algae metagenome | isolation source: Tildeniella torsiva UHER 1998/13D and co-occurring heterotrophs from... | place: Slovakia: Slovak Paradise National Park, Hrabusice, Kosice Region | collected 2000-01-01
GACAAAATAATATTCCAAGTTGATAATGGTTATACAAGTAAAAAAGATGTAAGATTAAGGGTATGGTGGAATGAGAAAGAGATTCATTTCAAAAAACCAAGAACTGCTTTACCTGTAATGGTTTATAGACCATGTATCGCTCTGTGTCCAGAGCAAGCAGCATCTCTCGAGAATACAGCGATTAAAATAATTCAAAAATTGTTTATAGTTTTTGTACGTGCATTGGATCCACATAGTTGTCATAGTATCTCTTTGTTTCCTTGTTCTTTCTACCTTTAATTTTGTAGTACGATTTTGAAGAAGCATCGCCACCACAAGACCATCCAGGACTAACTTCGCCATCATGTCGTTCATACTGAGGATGTGTTTTATCTCGAGCGCAGTAATCAACCCACCCGTCTTTTGTTCCTACGCGATAGTACTCTTCCTTGTTGCGTTTTTTTCTTCTTTTTACATTTTCGTTCTTTTTGTTAATAGGTTGTCCTAGATGCGCAGCTTTTGCTTTTCTGTCCTTGATGGTTTGTTTTTCTCCGCGTAGAGTGTAATGCTCGATACGAATGATTTTTTGTTGCTTGACAACTTCTCTGACCACTGGTTTCTCATCGTCGCTCTCTTTTTCACTTTCTGAATCAGCTTCATAGTCGACAAATTTGTAACTTTGTCGGAATACACTTTTCGAATCTATTAACTTTTTGTCTTTGTAGGTAAAATCCAATTCTGTTATGATTTGCTGTACAGGAACTCGTGAGTGTTGTAAATTATTCCATCCTAGTTGGTCAAGTTCATATGCAAACTTGGCAAGTTTCTCTTTGTCATCTTCTAGTATTGCGTCTGGTAATTCCCACCGTTTGTTCTTATTCATTGACAATGCGAAATTCTCAGTGTTCCATGTCTTTTCGACGTCGTACTTATTCTTAGTGACTGTTGATGAAAGAGATAAATTCTCTCCGACCAAGGATTGCGATGGTTTTCTCACACCGTAGTAGTAATAAGTTCCTGGTGCGTCGTGCGCGAAATACTTGAGTGTGTTGCTAGAACGAAGGCCGTAACGCTTTGACTTCCGTTGCACCATGTTCTGTGTTCGTTTTGACGAGTTTGAAAGCTCTATTTATAGTGACGATTGGTGAAGTTTCACTAATGAAAATGAAGAGTCAGTGCATCTACCCAACATTTAAAGCGTAAATTTGTTTCTACATTGCTGTACAATTTCTCTCTGCGATATATGTAGAATTTTTAGGATCTGTTCTGATAACCATCTCGCTTTCGCAACTAGGACACTCGATAACAAAACAGAATATTTTGACTCCATTGTACTCTTGCCCATCTGCATACTCTTTAGTCGCCATAAATGTTAATCCACTCTTGTATTGTGCACCACACGGTGTGCATGAGACGCTAATAGGCAACATAATGCGACACTCTGTGGAATGACTCATTTTGGTCTTGTGACGCGTCACAAGTTTTGTTGAGGAAGTAGGTTGAGCGCATTAAATTACAACCATCAGAGAAAAAATTGCAGAAAGAAGAAAGTTCGAAACAGACCTTAGCTAGGTATAACTTATTCTAGTAGTTGTAATTGCGAGTTGACTAATGACCCACCTGTCACTTCTGTCAACAAGCGTTACAGATGCCTCGCAAACTGGTCTGCAAGCAAGGAAAGTCTGTTTTCATATACGACTATGCAAACAATACTACCGAAAGCATTAATACTGGTGATGTAGACATCAAGTGCGTTCTTGCCACCTCTAATGGGCAATATGTTGTTGCAGGTGGTAAAAACCACTTATTTTTCTACTCTACTGCCTCGAAAACTGTGCAAGATCATCCATGCGAGTACAACATTCTAGAAATACAAGAGATCGACTCAAATACCCTACTCGTCGTAAGCGAAACAAATCTCCTAGCGTACAGCATGAACTCGAACACCCTTAAGAGCATTGCCGAATTATCAGAGGATGGAATGACAAAAGCCATAAAATTACATTCCAGTGATCTCCTAGTCGTCCACGGAGAAAACTTCCACCACTTTGACTCAAACTTGGTATTGCGTTTCTCTTTTTCGAGTGGAAACGACCTTCCCTTCACTGCATTGTTCGAAAACAAATCGCAAGGATATGTAACTGGATTGCGCTGTGACCGTCAAGTAGTGAAAATTGATTTTGAGAAGGGGACAGCAGAAGAGATGGAAGATACCCAATTGCCGAAACCTATTACAGACATTAGAACTCTAGACAATGGTACACTTGTCGCTGCATACAACAACGGTGACATTGTCGTCATTGGTCAGAACTTGACTCCAAAACCAATGACTCCTCGTTTTAAGACTTCTGTACCAGCACGTATATTACAAATAGATCCAAATGTTTTGGCATGTTTACGGTACAACTCCCTCTACGTATGGGATGCAGTTACCGGTAAGTGTTTGAAAACAATGCTACTCAACGCATCTGAACTTTTGTGTATTATTTAGAATTTGTACAATTAAACTATTTGATCTGGTTTCAAATTTTGTGTTGGTTTTTGTTCTTGCTTTTGTGATTCTTCCATATGTCTCGGCACTACACGAAGAGTTGGGTCTATGAATTCTGAATCGTTCATCATTCTTGCAAAACTTGACCTCCTAGTGTACTTTAGATACGCTTCAGAGTACATAAATCGTGAAAACGTATCGGTCAAGTTTTGTTTGATCTCTTGCATGAGCTTCTCAGCTAGAACGTTGATATCTTGCCCTTCAGAAAGCGAATCTACGTGCTCCAGTACTTGTTTCAAATTTTGTCGCACATATTCCGGTAGATTCACTTCGTTAACAGAGTTTTGTTGTACAAAGGTATCATAGATGCCTTGCAACAATATGAGCTTCTCTCTTCTTGTAGGACAATCCAAGAACCGTATCAATTCGTTATAGGCCAGTATGTTCTCTGTACTAAACTCTGCGTTGCAGTACTTTTCAAATTCTATTTTCATCTTGTCATCGCACAACACACGCATGAGTTTCTCAGTCTTGGATAGACCCAGCTCTCTATTTTCCTTTTTCTTCGAGAACTGGAGAATCTTTCTTCTTGCTAATACGATCAAGCACATCACTGAGCCAGCCATCATCATGCCACCACGGAAGAAGAACTCTGGTATAAGTGCAAGCCAACTGATGACGACATTGTTTGGCGGAACTGCTAGTACCATGACCAAAAAGACTATGGCTCCTAGAGTACAAACTATAATCCACAAGAAATCAACACGGTAGTTGAGTGGATCTCGAGATGTCAGGAAACCAGTCCAAAAACCATGTTCTTTGACGTCCAAAATAAAGTCTATTAGGCCAGCAATCACTATAATAGTAATGAATATGGAGCTCATTACGATGGCAACAATGTAGCCTGCGATGAGAATCGATTGACCTGTCACGAAGTATACAGCATTTAAAGCGCCCATAATGGCAGCCATAATTACGATAAGGGATAGTAAAAATATGACAAAGAACAAATTGGAAACGAGAGTTTCGGCAATCTTAACTCCACGAGATTTCGCTCCGGTAATCTGCATTTTAGCTGCATTCGCGTACTTTCTAACTTGGTACTGTAAGTACATATACCACAGTGTGAAAATGATACATGCTACCAATGTTAAAAGAGCGCAATTTACATACACAACAAAATGAGCCCAATAGAGGACCGGACAAATTGGTATTGTGTCGCCTCAACCCACATAAAAGAACAGCGTTCAACTTGCTCACAAAAGAACAAAAACGTAGTTACGAACGATACAATTCTTCTACCTTTGATAGGTTCTTGATTACGAAATACAACAATTAGAATGAGCGAAATAAATGCTGTTACACACAGCACACCGTTAAGTCCTATACCAAAGTATAGTGCAGCTTGCAGGGCATCAGTTTGCCCTGTGCTGTTAGTGTTGTTCATGCGCGTGTTCTTTTCTTGAGCAGTTTGGTTAGAATTTCGCTACTGCGCAGATATAAATGACAGTTGACACAGCGACTTACAACGAATTTTACACGTTAGGTCAGGAGATAACAGGCAAAGAAACAGAAATTCCAAAAAGATATCATACACACTAAATTACAGAGTAGCGGTTAAAAAGCAACTCCAATTTACCCAGTGTTTAGAATCACTTCTACGCTAACATCTACTTGCATATGTACCAGGAATTTGCAAATGTACTAATTGAAATTCTTTTCGCAATATGGCGTTAATGTGATACGATGGTATGCTAATACGCATTCATACAGCTTCTCAACATCTTACCGAACGTTTACAAATTCTACCAATCTTTTAAAAAACAAAACACATCCCCTGGACAATCTCTCGGGTCCAACTCCCGTTCTCTAATCACATCAAACAAGCGTACTTTTCGTTCTACTTCCCATGCTATTATACCATGTGCCACTTCCATTAGCGAATTTACGTCTTGATGCTCTAGTGGTATACTATACAACAACGTTTGTTCTTCATAAATACAAATCGCAGAACGATTCGATTTCACAACCATTCCATTACTAAGCACCAACAGATCCGGATTCAATCCAAAATCAGTTGTTTGAACACCTGTTCCTTGTTGTACGTCGACAATGTACGCAAACGTTCCTCCACTTGCACATACGACTCCAGAGGTCAACTCTATCAACTTTTTTGCTTCATTGATTGTATAATGAGTTTTACTAGTCGAGAATTCTTCGTCCCAAATTGTGATTTCTTTTTTTTGTGCGAGTGTGACGACTTGTCCGCTTTTTAGTTGTATAATGTCACTTGTCTTTTCTGTAGGTAATGTTTTCACAATTTGCCAATTTTTAAACAGTAGAATATCTTTTCCAACACTGATTGCGATTGATCCGTCACGCAATGGCCGACAACACGAAATGTATTGATTTGTTTCACCTCGTATATGGGCCTCTGCTGTTTCCAAGTCGAGAAGACAGATTTTTGTGGCGCCAAAAATGTTTCGTAGAATAATTATCAGCTCTTTCCCTGCTTGTACGATTTGTTGTATCATGCAAGGGAACTCTACTTTGAAAATTGTTTGATTTTTGAAAACATCGTGTATTGCGAGCGTTTTCCCTATGTGACCGACCACACATGCTGCTTTTCCGTTCCAAACTCGTTTTTGCACTAGTTTTACACTGAGCCAGGAAAATAGTGTTTCTATGTCGTTATTTGTTGTGCTGACATCTTCTGTGAACTCGAAAGCAACAGTAGCATCGATAGTGCCCACTCTACGACGTTTTGTATCGATTGTGTTCATGTTTTGCCTAGTAGTTTACAAAGAAACAGGTAAGACTGACGACAAGTCTCTATAAAGCTTTAGATTTACTAATCTTGCAAGGATCGAGGAATGATCTGGGTACAGATTGCGGTACAGGCCTCAACGCATTTTAGTTGCTTGCTTGGGTCTTTATCTCTCTTGCATTTGTTAATACATTTTTTGCATGGCTTCCACCAGGGTTCTTCTTCAACAAATGAATCACTTTCTGGTCCCATTGGAATGTCAATGCAGAAATCTTTAGCGTTGCATGCATCATCACAATCAGCCCTTTGCCAAACGTTTTTGAATTTGTTGTTGCACGTATTATAACAGGCACCACATTTTACTTTGTTTTCCGCGAATTTTTTCTTCTCCTCAGGTGAGTATTGAATTGCATCGCTTAGTGTTCTCTTAATGGGGATGATCTCTGTACAAGGTTTCTCGCACCTCTCTATGCACTTAAGGGCTTTCTCTGGAGAGCTCCAAATAGGCATTAAATATCTGCAGTAGCCTACGCATACAACACACTTAACAGATTGGTCACTTTGTTCGGCAGCCCAGCGTTCAGCCAAGGTACTTGATGAATACACCACGAGAGCTAGTATCAGAACAGCTACTATCAATTTCATTGTTTCTATGTACTGAATGTTGCTACCGTACAAGCACGTTGACTTCTCAACGGTTATCCTTGCTACTTACGAGATCTTGGCATTTAATTCACTACCATTTGCAGAGAAACACCGACACACCTGAAAACTGATCTCCTGTAATGACGAACAAATATATTACAGTGTACTTAAGGTATGTACTCGTTACAAATACTCAACATTTATCATTATCTGTTTAACAGCTATACTTAAGAAACGTTACGTTCAAACGTATGGAAAACAAAAAGTATTATTGAAACCAATGCACTGTTTGCTTTGTAACAATGCAAAACAAAAAGCTTCGCGTGCTTGGTGAGTTGCGACGTGTATTTTAACTTTTTAGCCCTACATGGATGGCAAGAAAGTGGAAATTGGATGCGAAACAAAACATCGAAAATACGAGAGGCGTTATCCGACATTATCGACATTGGTAATTTCAAGAAAAGGATTTAACTTCACATTTAGATTACGCTGATGCCCCGCATGACGACGTTCCAAAGAATGCGCGTTCGCCCGATCTCAAATATTCCTGGCTGAAATTCACACTTCCATTAAGACGGTACGAACGATGGCAAGAATCACTCGCCTACTTAGCAGAATATATTGATAAAAATGGACCTTACGATGGCATAATGTGTTTTTCACAAGGTGGAATAATCGGAACATCTATTGCCAAACTAATAGAGTTGCATCAGAACAACGAGTCCGATCTTCTCACACAAGAGATGGAAAAACGAAGACCACGCGAAAGTTGGTTCCCTAAGCAAAAACCATTTAAATTCATTTTACTATTTGGTTGTTTCTGTCCCATGAACGAACGAGGAACGTCGCTAATTCCATACTACGATAACATAACGTTTAATGAACCATCATTACACGTAATAGGAAAACAAGATAAAGTTATTTCGAACGAATCATCGGAAACACTAGTGCTCAAGTTCCGCCATGCCGTTGTGCACTATCACGCTGGTGGACATTATGTTCCCCAAGACGAAGAAATGATTTCAAAATTGAGATCGTTTGTTGAAATGGTGTCAATAAAATCTAAATTGTAGTTGCAGGACTTTTATTTCTCACTCTCTGTTACTAGTACGCTAGATGCATAGCTATTTTTATCCTTGATATTGGTTTCTATTTGCTGTTTTATCCACATGTACGTATTTCGCATACCTTGCTCAAGTGTCATTGTTGGTTCCCACTGTAGTAGTTCACGAACAAGAGAGTTGTCAGAGTTTCTACCTCGTACACCTTGTGGTTTCTCTAGGAGATGTTTCGCACGTAGCTGCTTTGATTCAAATGACATGGCTATCTTAGATAACTCGTTTACCGATACCATCTCCTCGGAACCAATATTGAGAGGAAATCCATTCAACTTCTCGTTACTTGAAGAGATCAACTTGTAGATAGCTTGCACAGCATCTTCAATAAAGCAGAAGCTTCTTACTTGTTCTCCATCTCCCCAAATTTCAAGTTCATCTTTTGAACAAATTACCTTTCTACAAATAGCAGCTGGTGCCTTTTCTCTTCCATCTTTCCATGTACCAGCAGGTCCATAAATATTATGGAATCGAGCAATCCTAACTTGTGTAGTTGGATACTCTTTTCCAAAGGCGATGCACAGCTGTTCTGCTGCTAGCTTCTCGAACCCATAGAGTCCTTGAGGTTGAGCAGGCCACGCATAGCTCTCTTTGAGTTTTATTTCAGAAGTGTTGTTTTGTCTATACTCTGGGTACACACATGCACTCGATGCGTAAAAATATCTTTGTACTTTGTTGATACGTACGGATTCGATCATGTTCATATCAATGGTCATGTTATCACGGTATATAGGATAGTCATTCTGCTCATGAATAAATCCCATACCTCCCATATTGGCAGCAAAATTGAAAACCCAATCGGAACCTTTGGTTGCTGCTATGCAGTTGCTCTTATCTTGCAAGTCGAGTTTTAAGAACTCGTCACAGTATTCTTTTTCCTCCAAAAACTCATTGGACTTGATATCAACAACTGTGACGTGGAATTTTGTCCATGTGTCTTCATTGTTCATTCTTTTGAGGTACATACCGACATGTGAGCCTATGAAACCTGCTCCGCCTGCAATAGTGACCTTAACGAGTGTAGTTGTCATGTTTGTAACTTTTGATTTTTTCCTCTATGCAGCAGTCGTTCGAAGAACTAGCAAGTACGGTTTTCCTCCAACACGTTACTATAAATACAACACTGTTTGCTTCCATGCAACTTGAAAAACCATGATAACATACGGTGTTCTACTACCTATAACCTCTCGTGACGGCAAGTCTCATTCGACTAAATGTTTGGACAATGTTGAGAAACTCACCCAGAGCCTAACCAAATCCACTGTCACTGGAAATTACACTCGTTATACGATTAAAATCTACATTGGTATTGACAAAAACGATCCAATCTTGGATGTATCCGAAGATAAAAATCCAGTAACCAAAATTTTCGAAAAGCATAACACTAATGGGATCTTCAGTGGCATTTCTGTCGCCACATTTGATCTTCCGCCAGGCTCAGTTTGTGAGATTTGGAGACAATTAGCGAAACAAAGTTTCGAAGGTGGATGCGACTTCATCATTTTACTTGGGGACGATATTGAAATTGATACACCTGACTGGATGTTGATTATCCATAACAAATTCACAACTATCCAGACTAAAACTGGGACAGTGAAATTTGGTTGTGTATGCTTTGACGATTTGAACTTTCCAGGATTCCCAACATTCCCAGTTCTCTCCAGAACTCATTTCGAGATATTTGGCGCCGATGGAATCTTCCCACAAAACGTTTTCAAAAATCAGGACGCAGATCCATTCTTATTCCAAATCTATCGTCGATGGAATGCAGCGGAAATCATTTCTGGTTTAGAATTACGCAACGCAATTGGTGGATCACAAGACGCTCGATATGAGAAGAAGAGTGCTGACTGGACTCAGTCTGTACTCACCAACGCCGTGCAGAAAGTACACGACTGGCTAGAACTGAATTGTTCCTCTCCACCAAAGCAACTATTGACAGTGGATGTAATAATCCCATCCTATCGTTGTGATATGGTATACTTGGATCGTTTACTCACTATTCCAGTTCCTACGAATTGTTCTACCATGTTCATCGTAATTGTTGATGACCCAAATAGGAAGACTGAAATTGCCGACTTGTTGAAAAAGTATGAACATGACTGGCACTATCGTATCCGTGTCAATAGTGTAAACTTGGGCGCTCCTGCATCAAGAAACAGAGGACTCGAAGAATCTAGTGCCGATTGGGTTCTATTCTTAGATGATGATGTCATTCCAGAGAAAGATTTGCTCACTGCGTACTGTAACAAACTTGAATCAGTCGCCTCAGATCCTCGAGTAGCAGGTCTCGTTGGAATTGTCAAATTCCCAGATACCACAGACATTTTCACAAGTGCGGTGGATATGTCTGATTTGAATTATTTTTATGGCATCGCTCGCGACTTCAAAGAGGTTCCATGGGGTGTCACTGCCAACATTCTCGTCAAACGTGCAAATAGTCATGTTCGATTTAGAAAAGAGTTCCCGCGTACTGGTGGTGGAGAAGATATTGATTTTGCGTTGAATGTACGTGCTGAAAATGCGAGTAATTCCTTAAAGAAGCTTTTACCTGTGCCTGATGCAGTAGTTGTGCATCCATGGTGGGATAATGGCAAGCGCAGTTATTCGCATTTTTACAACTGGGCAGTTGGCGATGGGCAGCTAGTAGACTTTCATCCGCAGTACACCTACACTAACTATCCCAATGTGATTGAAATGAGCGTTTTCATGCTTCTTTTGGCGATTGTGGCAGGTGTAGTATTTGGTTTTAAAAGTACAGCGCCTACAATGCTGTTGTGGTTCGTTTGGACGTGGACAGTCGAATTCGTTTGTGATGCTGCTCGACATTTCCAACCAAACGAAGTTAAAAATCGAGTCCATAGAGCGTCAAAAATTACAGGTGTTCGTAAACTAGCTGCTGCGCTCGAATCGTGTATTGTGAAAAATCATTTAGAGGTAGGTCACTTGGTTGGACATTTAAAACGTGGGAGAGTTCAGAACATTCTTAAACGATTTGATTGGTTTGCTGGACTCTTTGCTGAAGCAGTTCCATACGAAAAAAGTCGTGCGTTGTTCCGGTTTTCTGTCTGGATTGTTGGCGTGGCCGTTATTCTTGCCAGGCAGTGGAAATAAAGAGTGGTGTTTGTTTAGTGCCTGCTTACTCAACTGGGTCGTAACAATATAACATCATGAAGTAGGCAATAACCACAACTGTAAACGTATTTAGTTTTTGTACATGCTCGAAATTTAATGCTTGAATAATTTCTTTAACTTCTTAAACTTTAGCTTCTTGAATAACTTCTTGTAGGGTTCGAAATAAGCCAACTTTTCTTAAGAATTCTTAAGACGTTGACATCTTGTCTTAGTTTTGGTTTTGATACGCATGCGGAACGTTTTGCTT
>JAESGV010001332.1_pt1 | contig 10378 bp, 15 predicted proteins | sample 9269781 | NCBI WGS metagenome assembly JAESGV01 (sample SAMN15741586, study PRJNA653496) | algae metagenome | isolation source: Tildeniella torsiva UHER 1998/13D and co-occurring heterotrophs from... | place: Slovakia: Slovak Paradise National Park, Hrabusice, Kosice Region | collected 2000-01-01
ATGAATGCTATTGGAACTGGTTTCAATACTGCCAGAGAAGTCTTACCTGTTCCAACAAATGTTACTGGATATCTAAGCGGCAAAACAATATCAAAATACGATTGTGGGCAACAGTTCTGTATTGTATTAACATCGGATAACACTTTACTTTCATGGGGTAACGCTCAGAATGGTAACCACAATTATTCTCACTAACAATTAGGTCAAACTTTGGACGGCACAGTAGATCTTAATTATTACAGCTATGCACCAGGTCCAGTTTTACGTGGTCAACTAGGAAACAGAACAATATCAATGCTCAAGTCTGGATACTCACACACATGTTTCCTTACAACTGATCGTTTGATTTTCTGTGGTGGAGATAACTCACGTGGTCAACTAGGATCTGGTACTTCTGCACTATCTATTCCGTATCCTGTGCTAACTAACACAACTGACGTTATGCTAGGCAAAACGGTTACCAGGATTGTTGCTGGAGGATACATATCGTTTGCTCTAACTGTTGATAATCTACTCTATGGTTGGGGTGGTCTTATCCAAGCCGCAGGTATGGGTGCTAGTTATGGCGTCGGTAACAACGCCGCATCTGCATCAAAGATCCCAGCTGCTGTAGATTTATCGGCTATTGGAACAAGAAAAATCACTGATTTGGCTGCTTCAGCATCAAACGCTCTTCTTCTAACCAGTGACGGTGCATTGTTCTCATTTGGTGATGCTCGATATTATATTGTAAGCTAAGCTCCTATTTCTGCTAACACTATAGAATGGCGACTTGCAGAAAACAGTGCATAAAAGAGCATTTAGTAGAAACATTGCTGCTGATAACGGTATAAGTCCATCGGAGATGGTAGTAGGTGTTTCTTTAGCAGCAAATACGGCTATTGTTAAAACAAATACCAGTCGATATTACATGTTTGGTGACATGGCTGCTGTGCTAGTTGGAAGTAACTTTGTGGCCATGGACGCTTCAAGTCCTTATCAATTTGCAGTTGAGGCATATCTACCAGGAAAGAAATTCGCTCTCCTTTCAGCTTTTGCATCAACTGCAGCAGTAACAGATGGCTGCAGCTATGTGATACCCACAGTTACAAATCTAACCATGCCTACTATAGCAGATCCATGTGGTGTTTCCACAAAAATATTAAGGTACGATAACTTCTCACTACTAACAAAAATAGCGTTGGATCTAATTCATATGGCATAATAGGAGATGGTACTCTTCTGCCAAGAAACAAACCCACTTTTGTTGCCAATACAATGGGTGGTCAGTCAATCTATAGCATTTCTGTGGGTGCCCGTGCTGCTCTTGCGTTAACAAAAACAGGATTTGTTTATGCATGGGGAACAAACACAAACTATCAGTTAGGTAACGGTGCTGCAACAAGTTCAGCACAACTACAACCACTGTTGGTTAATTTTGGTGCATTACAGTACCGTAAAGCAGTGCTACTTGCTGTTGGCTCGATTGATGCCATGGTAGTAACAAATGACAATCAATTAGTTGGTTGGGGATCAAATACAAATGGTGCACTTGGTGATGGTACTGTTAATGCACGAACAACTCCAGTTGTGACTTCAAAAGGTGCTATTGGAGCAACAAGGAAGATAGTAGGTCTCTATATGGCGTATCACACGATGGTACTTACCGATGACAATCGATTGTTTACATGGGGTTACAACGCTGCAGGACAGTTAGGTGATGGTTCAACAAACAATAGGTATCAACCCAACTTTGTATACTATATCGGCGATTTATATCAAAAAACAATATCCAAGATCGCTGTAGGAGGAAACTTTAACCTTGTGTTGACATCAGGTACGTAAATAGCATATTGTTGTTAACATATAGATAACAAACTCATTTCATGGGGAGGACTATTTACATCGTCTAATGTGTACTATACAGGTGGAGATGGTAATTCTACCATACGTACTTTGCCAACAGCTATTAATATGGCTCCTTTTGCAGGAAAGACCATAGTTAGTATCTCTGCAAGCTATTTGATAACTCAAGCAGTAACAAGTGACGGATCAGTGTACTCTATGGGTAAGTGTTTTACATGTATACTAATGATCTAGGTTACAACACATACTTGGTTGGAGGTGAAACTGTTGGAACAGCACTACCTTCATTTACTCTCAATCCTAACATTGCTTATGCTATGAGCTTCGGAGAAAAAGTCACAAGAATAGTTTCTGGGTTCGCTAACAGTGCTGTAATGACCAACCAAGGTCGTACATTGATATTTGGTTCCAACGATCAAGGACAACTTGCAACAGGTGAAGTAGGTACGATTGGATGGGGACAAAATACACCAATACCAATTCAAATCTATGACCCATCGATCAACATCATTGATATTGCATTTTCCACCTGTAAATCACCAACGTCAGACTATACTACATTTGTGATCTCTGACAGTTGTCCGCGAACCATACCAAGTGTTACAGTTATACAAAGATCATTGCCATGTGCTACACCTAGTAACTTGTACAGTATTGGAGAGAATTTAAACAGTCAACTTGGAGATGGTACAATGGATAGTAAGTACCACGCTGCAGTACCAGCTTCTGCTACATTACTCTCTAGCTTCTCAATTATTGATGTTCAAGCTGGGGATTCATTTTATATTGGTTTAGCCTCTGACAGAACACTAATAGGATGGGGTTCTACTTCAGGAGGATTTCAGTTTGGAGATTTTAATGGAGGAGGTTTAATCGTAGCAGATCCAGCGTTAATATCTACAGGGAAAACTGTGAACATGGTTCGCTGCAGTAGTTCAAGTGTAAATGTACTCACGACAGACAATCTACTCATAGGTTGGGGCGAAAATCTTTATGGTACATTTTATCATGTTAACTAACTTTTAGGTGCCACTGGTGTTGGTAGAGAATTTGACTCATACGGAACTAATGCCGTAACAACTCCCACTGTATGTCCAAAAGGTATGATAGGCATGTCAAAAACAATTACGTTGATGGAACTGGGTGCCTATCATGGAGTAGTAGTGGCTGAAGGATTCGTGTATACTTGGGGTTATAACAGCTTGGGCCAGCTCGGTGATGGATCAACGGTAAACAAATTTTTACCTGTTGCTGTGTTATCACCAACACTTTTAAGCAAAACTGTTACAGCTATTGCTGCAGCAGGCTACTACACTCTTGCACTGACAAGTGGTATGTACATCAAGCTCTTTTAACTTTTATAGATCAAAAGCTATTTGCTTGGGGAGCTCTAGTAGAAACAGTCTACAACGACGTGGTGGCTGTTGGTGACGGTACTCTGTCTGCTTCTATTGTTCCCGTGAATGTTGACACCTCAGCTCTACTCTCTAAAACAATTACAAAAATCAGTGCAAGTATCTCAACAGCACATGTACTTACCAGTGATGGTACTGTGTATGGAATGGGAGACAATCAATATGGATTGATTGGTGATTCTACTGTCATTAATCAGTTAACACTAACAGAAGCCAATATCATAACAGCAAATGAACTTTCAAGTGCATATGGTGAAACTATTGTCGACGTGAAAAGTGCGAAAACTTCTACATTTATCTATACAAGTCAAGGTCGCGTGTTGCACTGGGGAAACTCTATATACAACGAAATAACAGCTTCTGTATCTAACACTGCACATTTCACCACACTTAAGGAAATCACTGTTCCAGGTAGAAAAGTTTCATATGTAGCTATTGGCAAAAGTAGTACTCCAACTAGTGCTGTCATATTGACTAATGGCTGTAGTTACTCTCTACCAAACATTGCATTACCTACCATTCCACTCACATGTAACTCTAGTAATGAGTTATACTACTTTGGTGCACATCCCAGTCTTGGCATTGCCTCTGTCCCAACACTTGTCAATCTATCTGGAAGGAAAATATCATTACAAGTAGGACTTGGTAGTGCATCATACGCAAGTAAAGGATTTGGAACAGTACTTGACTCTAATGGAATAGTGTACTCTTATGGAGCTAATGATGATGGAGAGCTAGGTGATGGCACAACTACAGTTACTCAAGCGACACAGATCAAACAAGTATCTTATGATCCATCACTATCGTTTTTGTTTGGAAGAAAGGTTATTGATGTCATATGTAGGGCAAGAAACTGTCTAGCTTTTACATCAGATAACCAACTGGTTGCTTGGGGTTATATGTCACGAGGAACAGAAACTCTTACATACCCATCAGTAGTATATAAGGGAGCGATCAACAACAGAATCATTTCACAAATATCAGGTGGTACAATAGCATGGAGATTAGCGTTGACAACAGATAACAAGTTGTTCTCTTGGGGAAGTGAAGGAACAGATGTTGAAAAAGGTGTTTACGGTGATCCCAACTATTATCCAACTACGAGTAACTTTAATAATCAGTTATACTCACCATGTAGCTCCTAGACACAATCCAGGGTATGTATACATGGATGGTGGACTATTCAATAAACAAGTAAAACGCATCTACGGTGGTGGAAGTTTAGCAGGAGCACTTACCATGGGTATGATCATGATGTTAATTTTAACTATTTAGATGGTCAACTATTCATGTGGGGACAAATAGTAAATATGGCTGTAAATTATGGAATAGGTACAGGATCCAATGCAGCGGCTATGGAACCTATGATAGTTAGCAGTCATGTTGCAAGTGTAAGTATAGGCACTTTAGACAACCCAGTTGCATTCTATCTACTCGATGATGGTACTGTGTATGCATTTGGAAGCAATGCGCAGAGTCAGGTATTTTTGTTATTGTGTTCACTTATAATAGATTGATTCATCGAAAAACTTTTACACACAGTGGTTAGCAGTCCCTCAAATCACTCAATCTCCACTTGTGAATGGAGAAAAGATTACAAATATTGTAGCTGGTGATCGTGTTACCTTTGTACAAACTATTACTGGCCGATTGTTCGGATGTGGTGACTTCCGTAGTGGTCAATTAGCTAGTGGTTTTTATGGCAATGTTATTTATCCTCTTATCTCATCTTCACTTTCAGAAATAGTGATACCTGGTAGAAAGGTATTTACTATTGGTGTTGCAAGTGCTGCCGGTGCTCTACTCACAGATGGTTGTACCTATAATGTCACTACAAATCTTACAAAATCGTACTCTCTTCCGTGTGCGGGACTACCGCAACTTTATGACAGCATCAACTATACCCTAACGCCAATCTCTATGAGTGCTTTTGCAAACAACGAGTTTGTAGTAGATGTTAAAAAGGGAAATGATTTTACTGTTGCGTTAAGTAATATGGGAAAGCTATACGCTTGGGGAACAAACACTGGAAGTAAGTTTACTCACGACGTATTTACATTATAGGTGTACTTGGGTCTAACGTCACAACAATAGCTGCACCACAGCTACTTAACGCTCAACTAAATGCTACTGTAATTAGTATAGACTGTGGCATAACAGCTTGCATTGCGTTGACAAGTACCAACAAAATACTCACATGGGGAACAATCGTCAAATCTTATGCTAGTCGTAGCTTGTACGACTATGTTACAGGATCAACAAATCCAGTGTATACAACACCAATAGAGATGCCAAAAGGAATCATAGGTAGTCGAATAATCGATAAAATTGTAATGGGTGGATCACATGTCATCGTCACAACAACAGACAAACTTATGTTCTCGTTTGGAGGCAACACTTATGGTCAACTTGGTGATGGAACCACTGGTAAGTTTTATACAGCAATATTAACGCTTTAGGTTCCCGCTTTTATCCTGAGCTTGTTAACTTTAACAATTACTCAAAAACGTTTACAAGTATTGCTGCAGGAGGTCACTGCTCTATTGCGCTTGTTCAACCAGCAACTGTGTATATGTGGGGTGCAATATTTGAGAACGACACTGCTCAAGGTTTAATCAGATATGTGGGTAGACTAGGTTATTCTAGTGTACCTACTTCAATTGATTCTAACCCATCTGGATTTGGCGGAAAAACTTTCATCAGTGCTAGTGCGAGCTTCTCCAATGCAATGATACTTGCAAGTGATGGAACAATATTCACAATAGGAAGTAACTCTGCCTACCAAGTATGACTTTAACGAGTACTAACCTATTAGATCGGTGATGGATCACAATCATCTGCTGCTAGACTCACGTTTGTTGAAAGTACTGTACCAGCAGCAGGAATATTACCATATGAAAAGTTCACTTCTATATATGCTGGAACATTAGTAGGTATTGCAAGGACTAGTACGAATAGGTATGTAACATTTTGTTTCTAATCGAAAAAGGTTTATCATATGGGGAGATCAAGCAGTAAACTTTTGTCCAAGATTGCAAAGTTATAATGCCACATGTCAGTTGACTGCATATCAACAAAATATTGGATCAACGTTCTTAGGTATTCACAAGGCTGCACCAGTGGCGAATTTGAGTTTGGTAGTTGGAACAGATGGATGCGCATATTCAAATCCACCTACCCCAACGCCAACACCTGCTCCTACAACCACTCCTGCTCCTACAACTACGACACCAGCACCTACAACAACTACGCCTGCTCCTACAACTACAACGCCGGCACCAACAACTACACGAGCACCTACAACAACTACGCCTGCTCCTACAACTACAACGCCGGCACCAACTACAACTCCTGCTCCAACAACTACACGAGCACCTACAACAACCACACCTGCTCCGACAACCACGCCTGCACCCACAACTACAACGCTGGCACCAACTACAACTCCTGCTCCTACAACAACTCCTGTTCCTACGACAACTACACGAGCACCTACAACCACAAGCCCTGCTCCTACAACAACCACACCTGCTCCAACAACAACCACACCTGCACCCACAACTACAACGCTGGCACCAACAACTACACCTGCTCCTACAACAACTACACCCGCTCCTACAACCACAACTCCTGCTCCTACAACAACTACGTTGGCACCAACTACTACTCCTGCTCCTACAACTACAACAGCAGCTCCTACTACAACTGTTGCTCCTACAACTAGCACGCAAGCACCAACCACCACTGCAACACCCACACCCACTCCTACAACCACGCAGGCTCCAACCACTACTCCAGCTCCTACAACAACTACGAGTGCTCCTACAACTACACCAGCACCTACAACTACAACGCTTGCACCAACAACTACTACTCCTGCTCCAACTACAACTACGCCTGCTCCTACAACTACTACTCCACAGCCAACAACTACACCAACACCAACTACAACTCCTGCTCCTACTACAACTACACCCGCTCCTACCACAACTCCAGAACCAACAACAACTCAGACACCAACTACAACAACACCAGAACCTACTACCCAGACACCCACAACGTTGGCTCCGACTACGACAACACCAGAACCAACTACAACAACTGCTGCACCCACTACGAGTACGCAAGCTCCAACAACTACAGTCACACCTACACCTTCACCAACTACTACGTTGGCTCCTACAACTACTGCAGCACCAACTACAACTACTCCTGAACCTACTACTACAACTCAAGCTCCAACCACTACAGCTGCTCCCACTACAACAACACCAGAGCCTACAACAACAACTGCTGCACCAACTACAACTGTTGCACCTACAACTAGTACGCAGGCACCAACTACAACTACACTTGCACCAACCACTACAACACAAGAACCTACCACAACTACTGCAGTACCAACTACTACCCCTACTCCTACAACTACCACTCCTGCTCCAACTACAACTACTACTGCACCGACAACTAGTACACAATCTCCAACATCTACTGCAACACCAACACCCACAACAACAGTGCCTCCAACAACAACACCAACCCCCACTACGACTGTCCCAACCACAACGACATCTGCTCCTAGTACATCTACAGCAGCGCCAACAACAAGCACTGTAACACCAACAACCACAGAAACACCTACAACTAGTACTGTAACTCCTACAACGACGACTGCTACTCCTACTACAAGTACAGATGCTCCTACTAGCACACAAGCACCAACTACAAGCACTGCAGCTCCTACTACAACTACATCTACTCCTACAACTAGTACTCCAACTACAACTACAGCTACTCCTACTCCAACTACAACAGCTGCTCCAACAACTAGTACTACAGCTCCTACTACAACAACAGTCACTCCAACTACAGCTGCGCCAACAACAAGCACATCTACTCCCACAGCAACACCTTCCCCAACGCAAACATCAACCACCGCAGCACCTACAACTACTACCTCTACTCCCACTACTACTACAGCAACACCCACCACGACACCGGAACCAACTACTACACTTACACCTACCACGACTGAACCACCCACAAACGCGACAGAAACACCAACAGCATACACTAGTCCAATTGTAGCTACATCAGAACTCGATTTTACTGATAACTCAACATTTGGTACAAACGTACTTGCAGGTACCGATGCTTTGGACATCGTGCACACCAATGATAGTTCACTCGTTGTCGCAAGTGTTTTTGACGCTTCTACAAAATCAAGAAGAGCGTTATCAACTAAAGGTGGATACGATATGGAAGACAAAACAGCGTTTATTACATTTTCCATTGATGCATCAACAAATACTGGAAATGTAGTAGAGTTGTGGATGTTTTCAGCTCAGAAATATATACTTGGAACGTTATCGATCAAGCCAGTGACGTTGGCTACGGAGTTGATGTTAGCGTATTCGTTGAGTAATGTCACTACTCCACAAACGAGAAACGGACCATGTGTATTTGCTAAGAATGTTAAATATAACCTAAAGATAAGAATAGAACAAGTGCTGACAGTATGGACTGTGAAGGGAGAATTACTGAATAATGCCAATGTTGTAGTATGTGCATTGTCACTAGTACCTGCTGGATTTAACGCAAAATCGTTCTTTGCGAATCCATTCACGTATGTACTATCACAATCGTCAACTGGAACAAATCTGCAAAGATCTATTAAAGGTAGTGAATCAATGTCAATTACAGTGAACAAGATGGGAGTAGAATGTTCCAAGGGTGATTGCTCTTCCAAAGCTCCTACACCAACGGCAAGTGCATCTGTTATGCAAAATCAGAGTTTCCAAGTTGAACTCATTGCTGGTATAATTGCCGTTGCAGGAGGAATAATTGTTGTGGCTTTATTACTCACTGTTATAATTGGTGTTGTTGTGATAAAACGAAGAAAGAAGCAAAGACATCAAGTTAGTGTTTATGAAACCCATGAAGTTGTTGAAGAAGAAACAAATGATTCACAAGACAATCAACAAATACTTGACAAGTACAATGCATTTGGTGACTTTTCCAATGATGAATAAACGATTCATGACGCGTTGAAAAATAATGTACCCTTCCCAGAACAACTAAGCATCATAAGAGCGTCTTCGTTTATGCGTACAATTGATCTAGGTATCCATGCAAAGCTATGCAAAAAATTTTGCGAGAACGGTGGTAGGCTAGAAAGTGTTACACGACAAGTGAAGCTATACTCATACACGCCAAGAGAATTTCCTGAAGCATTAACGCAAGCAGCCCGTGTTAAATCGTTGGCATGCTATGAATGCATGTTTGACAAACCCTTCTCACTGTTTAGTAACCTCCAAGAATTCAAATACCGTTGCAATGGTGTCGTTGATTTTCCGGTAATGCTCCACAATTGAGAAAAATTGATTTGACAATCGGAAGACATGGTTCCCAAGAAAACAAGCACATCATCGATAAGTTGGTTACATCGATTTCAGAATTGAAATATTTAACTCACCTGTCACTTACAATAGGAGATGTTTTCTCAGTAGATCATATTATCACCGCCCTTAAAGCTCCACAACTCACTCATTTTTGTTTTGCAGTGGGTTATGGAGCTTTAATATTTTGGGATCATGCATTGAGTACAATGGTCCTATGAGTGACGATAACAAGTGGTTGGCAGCATTCAGAAAAACCTTTCCAAAAGTTGTCTTGCAGTCTGTACGCGACAAAAATGAGCTAGATTTCGTAACAGATTGGCTAGACTCAAATGATGTCAAGAACCATGACCGTCTATGCCACAAGTATTGGGCAAGTCGGCACAACATTAAATATTGAACCATTCTTATTGCTGACCTTGTATTTCAAAATTTTGGACAATATTTTTGCATGACAAGAAAGTTTATTATAAAAAGTACAAATGTAATGTTTTCTGTGCTGACAACCTAGAACCTACTAACTTACCTGTGAGAGTAAATACATGGTTAGTCAGTCACCTACACACATCACATTCGCGCTTCAGCGAAAGGTGATTAACGATCCTTCTTTGTTCATGGGTATTTATTGATCAGGGAAAGAGTACGTGCCATCCACCACAGTACCCCCTTTTCATAACCCCCCTCCATGTAAACACTACAACCAACACTATCTAAACTAAC
>JAESGV010001333.1_pt1 | contig 10375 bp, 7 predicted proteins | sample 9269781 | NCBI WGS metagenome assembly JAESGV01 (sample SAMN15741586, study PRJNA653496) | algae metagenome | isolation source: Tildeniella torsiva UHER 1998/13D and co-occurring heterotrophs from... | place: Slovakia: Slovak Paradise National Park, Hrabusice, Kosice Region | collected 2000-01-01
GAAGCGATATTGACCTCGATTTGAACGAGTGTTTCGTCTGTTGTTTGCTCTAAAAGATTTCGTGGAACATCTACTAGAAACTGTTCCTGTTCACCTTCATTATTGAAAGATTTTTCGCGTTCTTGTATTGTCAGATAATAGTCCCTGTTATGAACGTATATTAGATGAACATCAAAGTCTGACGTGCTACTTGCCCATCCGTAGCTGCGAGACCCCGCATCTGACGCAAAGATCACTTTAACTTCGTGTTTGTCTTCGAACTGTTTCAACGCACTGTTAATGTACGGTACAACTGACATGTACTCATGTTGCATTTTTTGCACCTTCAAATTGTAAAGCACAGGTTCGTTTTTGCAGTAACTGCCAAGGTGAGAACGATCAGCGTTATAGACCTTGGAGAAAAGAAATATTGCTAGAACCTATTTACTTGCAGAGTGGCTTGTTGAAGTATTAACAGACATTTCTTCAACAGAATCAAGAACTTGCTGATAACAGCTGTAAACGAGGTTGACAGCCATTTCAAAGCAGTAATAAGAGGTGTATGTGGCGCTTTGTCATTGTGTTGTTAGCTATAACAGTGCTAACTTTATCTGAAACGCCAACACCAGTAGCTAGGCAAATCGTAAACGCAAATTTTAATTATGGAAAAGTTGGAGATGTGTATTATAATTCTACCTCAGTTATTCGCACCTTACTCGACACTTTACTTCAAGACATTTACAATCGGGAAGCTACCATGGAAACAAATGAAGTTTTAGCTCACCATTACCTACTAGAGGCGATGGCTTACGAGAATAAGACTTTGGAGTACCTGATCGAAATTCGAAAAAGAGTTGCGAATATATCTGTAATCGGAGAAGCATCCAGTGATGCTTGGAGAGATGCAAATACTAATGTTATTGCAGCTGCAGAGAATAGAAAGAGTGCCGAGGATAAGCTCAACAATGAGATTCAAACTCTCCCAGAATCAGATCCTCGAGCAAGCGATGCACTATGCATTGCCGTGAATGGGGAACCGAATTGCACGATCACTCAAAACTGTCAGAACTGTTTGGTGGTAAGCAAATCTTTCATCATTTTAATGTTAGACATGTACTCATCCAACTGCAACAATACCATGTGAAGCATGTCAGAGAGTATCTTGCATGATTACAAAAGAAGATATACCGAAACAACAGAGACCAAAGATGAGGAAATTAGTGCCACCTCCACCACCAACAGAACCAATAGCAGAAGTACAAGTGCTTCCAGTTGAATCTCCACCGTCAGCAGCACCAACTCCACAGGCAAATGTTATCGTAGCTCAAGTAGTGACAGAAACTGGATCACCATCTACTCAAACGCCAGCAGCTCCAACTGAGTCAAGAGGTCCTGATGTGATTGAAGTAAAACCAGTTGTTGAACAACCTAAACTGGTATCTCCAGCTCCAGAGGTACCGGTAGCAAAACAGGTTGTCCAACCTACATCAGCTTCAGCTGCTCCTGCTCAGAAGTGCGCTGAACAACCACAGTGTCCTCTGCAACCAGTTATTATTGTAGCACCACCTCAAGCTCCTATCACTCCTAATATCAAGGTAGTATTTAAGAACGCACCAGCAGAACCTGACGAGGAGCCTTGCGAAGAAGAGTCAGCCGAAGACTCTGCTCAAACAGAACCAGAAATTGTACGAACGAACAACAACGTAATCGTTCTGAACAACGCTGATTGTCCTGCATGTGCCAGTAAATGTGGAAGTGAGGTTGAAAATACGATAAGGATTCTCCTTGGTAACAACTATCAGGCACAAACAAGCGATTCTACAGAGTGTTCGATCTGTAAAGCATTGAACAAATGTACGAGTGTATCTGCTCCGGCTACAACAACACCTGAACCTGAAATTGCTTACATACAACGCAGTAACGATGAATTATAATTATAAACGGTGAAATTAATAATTGGTCTCTTCGTTAACCCATGTTCGCACGTTTGACAGGTGTGTTGATGAGTTCCTATTGTTTGAATTTCGCGTTTCGTCAACTTTCAAATTACAACAACTGACACGTGAGCAAGTTTCCAACACTAGCGTATGACACTGTTAGAATCGTTCAAATCACTATTTGTGGCCTCTGACAAAACTCAGAAAGACTTTGAATACGCAATAGAACCTCTGGAGTCAAGACAGTGGTCACATTTTAACTGGAGCTCAGTGTTATTCGTTGATGGAACCTTAGATGCCAAAACATGCCTCACATACGACCGGTTTAAACGAATCTTGCAACACAACGATTTGGAACCGCTCTTAATTAATTTATTGAGTTTAATGTTTGTTGCTGCAGACCGGTGTCGAGAGAGTTCCTCACCAAAAGCGCAACAGTCACTGCGGAATGGTCTTGTACTCGTTGTATGTTAATTATTTTCATTTTTTTAACCACACAGATGCTTATGCTCAAACTATACAAATGTACGATTCGCGAGAAGCAAAAACGTGACGCAGAGTTTATACCATTCACAAATGAGTTTTTGAAACCAATGATGCGTATGCTGCTTATGACTGGTGATGAGAAAGTGTTTCAACCACTCGTGCTAACAACATCAAACAAAATGTTTTCCTACTTGGTACAAGATGCAATCTATGGACCTCTCTTTTTGGTTTATATTGATCGCCCAGAGAATAATTTATCATCTGCAGTTTTTGTGAGTGTATTCCCTCGATTGCTACTCTATGAATGCCAAGCAGATATTCGTTGTGCGTTACCATACGTGTATGAAATCTTATGGGAACTTGTTCGATACAACAACCACAAAAACGCAATTCAGGAAATGATCGCAAGTAGAAACCAAGAACCAAAATTAGCCAATTTGTTGGATTTATTAATGTTACATATCGCTCGTTCTGATGAGGAGGGGGATGCGTATCACAATGAATCTGATGAAGAGGAACTCATACCAGACAGTCCAACAACACCACTTCCTAAAAAAGAGGTGAAAACAAGAAACACACTAGGACTACTAAGTTTACAGTTTTTGGTGAACATGTGTCTACACAATACTGCATTCCGAGAATTGGTAGTCAAGAGTCCAAAAAGTGTTCCCATTTGCAAAGTCATTATGCAGAAAGTGAGTCAAAAGTTGAATCGTGAAGATGATTTGATCATTCTTGGAAAAACAATTCTTGCATGCAAATTGACGTACGTACTGTTCATGCAAGTGACTTTCCAAATCAGAGTACTTCGAGATATCTTTATTGAGAAACAAGAAAAAGATTTTTTCGAGTTGACCTTTAGTTCAATTACAAGAAAAGGTCCAAGTTCACCTGTTTCGAATGGATATGATGATGTAGTAGAAGTATCGGAACAAGAGATCGCAGTCAATGAGAATCGAATTTATTCGTTCTGTACGTGGCTTCATGTCATTTTGGCAAATAATATCGTCAAGCAGTACAACGACTTGAGTATCTTGTCGTTTGTAGAAAGTAGTATAACTACAGCGTGTTTACGTATGCTACGAGTTGTTATTGATTCGTACCCAGATATCATCATTCGTGATCTACGAAATGTTAAGAACTTTTATGACTCATTCTTGTCTACTTTGTTATCTGTTTTACGAGCAAGTGTTGATGAGTGCTTAGCAGGAGATAACAAATCAGAAGAAGAAGGCCACAGAAGATTTTTAATGTTACGTGAGAATGCTGCGATTATTGTTCATGTGTTTTCATTCCTCATGGAGCAGCGACTTCCTGTTGAGACAACACGGCAAGAGTTGGCAAAACTACACAAAGTGTTGATGGATCAAGGCGAAGTTATCATACAACGAACGTTAACAACGTTCCAACAAACCATCGAAAAGGTTGATAACAAGGAATTTGATACCAACAATCTTTTAATTGACAATTTGACGCAACTGCTGAAGTATACACAGTTTCTAAAGCAAAAGAAATAAACATGAGTTCAACAAGCAGTAGAACAATGGATCTGCAACCATAATGTAAGTATTTTACGACATATTTGCCGATTTCCATAAAACGACCAAATTATCTTAAACGTAAGTGTGACGTTGAGACTTTTATTCCCGTAACGTTCTGATGGCCATCGCCGGAGCATTTGAAAACATGAACACTACAAACAGTACCAGTACTGCACTGTTTCCTCCAGACAGTGATGGTGTAAAGGTTGCGATGTGGACTACAATGTTTTTGTTTATTGCGTACTCTGTTGCACTGGTCGTTATGCTGTTTATTCGTAGAAATCATCAACCAGTTCGCGTGAGAGTACCAGCTTTGCTTATAGTGCATGTGTGTAACGTATGTTTTATGCTGATTCTTACCCATGTGAGAATTATTGCAGGCAGAGAAATTTTCCCCTGCTTCATTTACACATTCACATACTATTTCGCTATACCAGAAATATCATTCCCGCATTTGTTGCGAATGTTTAGATTTATACTGGTTTTCAAATTGAGTAAACAAATAACTCAAGATGCGTACCAAACAACTGCGAAGGTGTTTCGAGCGCTGCTTACACGAAGATTTTTACTGTTGCTCATCGCCCTAGTAGCTTTGCTGCACTTAGTTCTATGGATCGCCTGTATGGGAATTGTTACAGCGATAGACAAGGTCAATCAATTCTCGGTACAGGGTTGTAGACTAGGTTCGAATAGCTATTTTGTGTTATCGATAGTTGTCGTGTATCTTTTACTGCTTTTGATCATGATCATCGCTATAATTACCCAAGTCAAAGACACATGGAACATTAGATTGGAGGTGATTGTTGTAGGAACTATGTGGCTCATTTCCTGCGTTATTTTCTGTGTGTTGAATTTTTTACCATCGTACATCAGTTGTTGTGAGTTCACAGCGTTCCCTGCTGGTTATGTTATTCTCATTGCCGCCTTTTTGGATACGTTTATCACATGTGCACTTCCTGTCATTCTATCGTTCCGAAGAACTCGAAATCCAGATCAAAATCAAGTAGCTGATCGAGAGGTACTCTTCGTGATATTAAATAATGACAAGTATCGCGAGCAATTTAAGGGATTTGCTGTCAAATCGTTTTGTCCCGAGAGCATCAGTAAGAATTTTAAATACCTCTCACCATTGGTAGTATTCTGGGAAGAAGCACAGATTTTTGCTAAACTCGCAAACGACGATGATCGGGAAACAATGATAAGAGAAATGTACGACAAGTTTTTATCAAATGAAGCCCCTATTGAGCTTAATCTAGGTGATAAAACAAAAATCGTATCTCCAGTCATGAACGCAGCAAATGAATATCGCGAAAAGGGAGTTCCAATACCAACAACGATACTAGACGCGTTAGTCATTCACGTATGCGAAGATATGATGGACGTGTTTTGTAGATATCAATTACAATCAGGATGGGCGCTAATTGAGAAAGAAATATTTGATGCTAAGAAAGAATTTGAACTAATGACGCAAGCAGGAATGTTATCACTCACAGATGAATCAACACCAAGAACATAGGCAATTGCGATAAATTATTTACTAGGATATAATGTTTATTTCGTTCGTTTTGCTGTCATGACCCCAAAACTAAATCTGAATATGCAAGTTACTATTATGTGTACAACTTGTAATACCATTGTAAAAATGCAAAAAGTTCATGGTGGGGATAGTGACTGCAGTACGACATGAGGGTATTATTGAAGCAACTGGAAAGCTAAGAGAACACGAAATAGTGAATATAGGAGTAAACAATATCCTTGGCGAAGTAGTGAAACAATGTACACCACAAAACCGCAAACCGGAGTATTTTATCATTCGCATTTACACCAACGATTGGAAATGCATTCGCGTAGAGGATCGAGTTTCAAGTTTAGGAAAATCGTTGGAAATACCTTTAGGACCCGCTATGCTAGGCAAAACCTTTGATGCTTTGTTGAACCCACTCGCCGAAACAGACAAAACCTTTTATTTTGAACCTCATCTACGATTTGGCGATGTAGTATGTGAAAATACACACTTTGGAAATGTACCCTCAAAAGCTGATGGAAAACTGATCGTTCTAAAAGAGTTAGAAGGTCGCGTTACTTTTATCTCTTCTGCTGGCACGTATACCACAGATGATACGCTACTCATAGTTGAAGATTCTAGACAACAAGTTCATCAATTCTCGTTTATGCAAAGTGTCAAACTACGAACACCTAATGAGCAAGTATACTCTCGGAAAAATACTCCACGCATCTACACAGGAATTAGAACTATCGATATTTGCACTCCTATACACATGAGTCAGAAAATAGTCTTGTTAGGAAATCAAGGCACCGGAAAGACTAGTATCGCGACAACAATTTGTAACAACACTTCATTTGATGTAATTGTGTACGTAACATACACCAATTCATCATCCAAGATCAATCAACTCACACAACACCCATTCCTACAACGAGCAGTCATTATCGCCGCTACAGCCAACTCTGCGGAAAAAGCAAAACTATTAGGCGAGCATACTGGATACCGTGTCGCCAAGTATTTTGAAAAACTAGGACTTTTTACGCTAGTAGTGCATGATGATCTGCTCAGGAGTCTTGATGATTTCAAAGTCCATAACTATGCAATTGATCATGAATTCAAAATGGCCCAAGAAATCACCACTATTTTTTGCGTTACTGATCAAGACATAAGGGAATACTATTGGTATCAGAACAATGACGTTCTCATCTCGCTTGATCAAAAGATGGCACAATCTAGATCGTTTCCAGCGATATCTTACAATACAAATTATAGAACATCAGAGTATCACGATGGAAAACAGTTACAACAGATATTTAGTTATCATAACGATTTGGATGAGATTATAGCACTAGTGGGAGTAGAAAGTTTAGCTGATGAAGATAAAGTGGCGCATAGAACTATCAAACTCGTGAAAGAGGTGCTACTCGAGCAAGACATCAGTGAACCATTCTGTAGTGAACAAAAGTTGCTAGGAATGATGAGGAATTTGTTGTATTACTACAACTTTGTGAAGACGTTGAAAGAACAGCACATGCATTACGTCAAAAATTTTGAACAAGAGTTACTCTCACAAAAACTTGTTGTATGTGACGGAACAGAAGAACAGATTTTAAGTGACTTGTACGATCGCATGAAGCAGACGTTTAGGATGAGACCTATATGGGATGATTTGGAACGAATTCGTACCAAAGAAGGTACAAGAGAGTTACAAAACATGCATCAGTGTAGCAAGTTTTTCGACGCTACGATATTTGCCAACACGAATAGTCTATGGGAACTAGAACAAAAATGTATCAACGTGTATGATGAAGTCAACCCTGAAGTTGTCAAGAGTCTAGTCAACAGACTTGGCGGAACAGAACTAGAATACCTACTGTAACATAACACAAAACTGAGACTTATTTACAGTCTTTGATACTTTCTACTATGTCTAACATAGAGAACTATTCCTGCAATAGCAGAGCCGACTAAACCAACTGAAACAGCACCAATTGCAACTCCAATAAGTGCGATTGTCCAGGTGTTCAAGCCTCCAGAACCAGGTGATGGATCAGGAGCATCTATTTGTTCCATTTGAATGACAGCAATATGCGATACTTCATTATCAGCGGCACCATCGAATACAACATCACCATGGAATTGGTACTTGAGTGTATGCTCTTTGGAGACAATCATTCGCTTGAGAGTGATTTTTAAAACTGCCCATAAATTCTGCTCGTTGGCGATCTTGGGGTCTAGACCTGGGAACGGATCGTAGTATGCTACAAGCTCATCATCTTGAACTTTTCCGTAGTGTTCTACACCATCAAGATCTTCATAACTGAAGGTAATACTTGGCGTGGTCTTCCACTTGGCACCACGTTTGTTATAAATAGAAATAGCTGCCAAGTACACTGGTAGATGCTCGTCAAATGGTGGGCTTCCATGAGGACTAAAGTCAAAGTACTCTGCATGTAAAGACCATGCTAGAGTTCCCTCTCTTACTGGAGTGGGATCATCAGCTCGTTCTACGCCAAAGGTATGATTGCTTGGTATTTCGAAAGTAGCCATACCACCTGGGCATAAGAAAGGTTTCGTTGGGTCCTTGGTAAAGGTGATGTTGACGCAGAGAGTCAACACGTAGTCAAAGAACGCGTTTTCCCCATTCACCTGCTTGCCACTGATGATTCCATACTCTGTTACTCCATTGTTTTGGATTGCAAAAGAGTAAGTGTGTAGGCCTAAACCAGAATGATCGTTGACAGTAGGACCGATAACTCCATGCTCTGGTGCGGTAGAAGTAGTAACAGTGATCATTGCCAAATCCTCTGGTACCTTCACACCAATAGCGTAGCTAACATGCATACTGACAGCAGTGCCATTGACTTGGAACTCGTTGGCAATCACATTGAACACAAATGGTTGAGAAATGATGAAACTCCATGTGTTTCCTGTTTGAAGCGGGTATGGTTCCTCCGCCAAGAACGATAGATAGAATGGAATAGTAAACTTTGAGGAGGTATCCGAGATAGCTGTAGTCCAATGAACCATGTCCGGTAGTTGGCCAATGTCCACGTGCCATACAATGTCACTTGTACAGTCAGGGTAGTTTGTGATTGTATAGTTTGAGTTCTTAAACGGAGTAGGTCCACTGCAGCGAACATTGCATTTTGCATTGTATGTAGAGCATGTAGTACCCGACTCACCAGGATAGTAATCCCATACAACTTGTCTTTTTGTAGGAAGCGTGGCTGTGACTACAGGGATCATGTCTTGTATCATAGGAACACCATAGAGACCGAAGTAGAGCAATGTGTGGGTATCTGTCTGTTTTGTCCAAACTTTTGGAGTGATTTGAGTAAGGTCAGGTTCGTGAGGAAACTCGTAGCATTTGTAGTAGTATGGGCACTGCAACGTGAGTTGGTATGATGCAGTGATCGTAAACAACAGTATGAGTAACACTTGTTTCATTTCTTGCCTGATATTCACGAAATCAAATGCTTATTCTTAAAAATTCGGCAAGCCAAGTGGAACCCTTTGAATCTTTGATTCCACTTGGAACCCTTTGAATCTTTGCGCCCTGACCGGAGCAGATTGAAATGGTATAAATATCGCAATCTAAGCACATATTAACAGACTACCTGAAATCTTTTACTCTGTTCTCGCGTATCAGGATTTTAAATTATAATTATTTTTAATCGATTACGGTAGCTATTTAAACCACTAAATAGATACGAATAGATCTGATCTCTACGGAGTGCCTCTAGTTTGACATTTGAAGAAAAGACATGTATTTTCTAACCTCTACTTGAACTTAATGCTTGCCAGAGTTTGACGATTTGAAACATTGATCGCACAAGATGCATAGCAGTGTCTGTAACAAGTAAAAGCAACTATCTCAATACAACATATCAGTAGTATTTTACTGGCTGTCAACTCTAATTTTAGTACAGGATAATAATTTTAAGCATTCCATCAAGAAAATACGCTTCTTAAAACAAATGAGCAAAATACATGTAACCCTACTTAATGGTCAAGTACCATTCAAATCATTCCATCGCAAACCAGACCCTTATATCGTGCTCGATGTGAATGGGCGTAAATTCAGCTCGCGACCAGACCATAAAACTGTTGATCCCAATTGGAATGGCCAATCGTTTGAGTTTGATACCCTTGGCAATTCTCAAAACGAGTTGCATTTGTCTTTATTCAATCGAGCTCGAATTGGCGATAATGTGTTTGTTGGAAACTTCAAACCAGTACAGCTACACAATCTACAACCGGGAGTACCAAAGAAATTAGACGTTCCATTGGCAAACTATCAGAACAGTTTCGTCACTATCGAACTTGTGTTGCATCCAAGTGCACCAGGTTTGAACCCACAATACAACCAAAACAACTCGAACTTTGGTTCGTTCCCACAGTGGATCTTTTCTCAGGCAATGCGTTACAGACTTAAAAAGAATCTTTTCAGCTTCACTGGTGGAGATATGGAAATCTACAATGAAATGGGAGCTCCAGCTTTCAAGGTAGAAGGGCATCTCTCATTATCCACCGACTTTAGAGTATACGACGCTCAAAATGGATCTTTTCTAATGAGAATTGGTCAAGACATTGTGAGTGCAAGACGTTGTTATCGCGTGTACAGTTCTCGTGATGAGGAAGTGGCAAAATGTTTGAAAAGAATTACTCCATTTTTGCCTCATTACACGTATGAACGTCGTGATAAGGTCGAAATGTTAGATATCAACATTCGCTTCTTGCATTATTACATGACAGTAAAACGAAACGGCGTACAGACAGCTGACTTGGTCTCTACTTTCGCAGGATGGAAAGACTGTTTCGAGTTTGTTGTCGAGCCAGGAGAGTCCATTTTGCACTACATCGCCATGGTTATCATTATGGAACGAGAAAGAGAACACAGAAGAAAGAAACGTAGATATTAA
>JAESGV010001334.1_pt1 | contig 10367 bp, 7 predicted proteins | sample 9269781 | NCBI WGS metagenome assembly JAESGV01 (sample SAMN15741586, study PRJNA653496) | algae metagenome | isolation source: Tildeniella torsiva UHER 1998/13D and co-occurring heterotrophs from... | place: Slovakia: Slovak Paradise National Park, Hrabusice, Kosice Region | collected 2000-01-01
TCACGCAAAGGAGATGGACGTTATCATGACGATTCTTTCTAATGATGTAAATATGCATGATGGTTTGGAGAGATGGAACAAATGGGGTGCTCAGCTTGTAGAGTACTTATTAAATCTCTTCTAACATGTATCTAGATACTCGTCGCAAATCAAATTCCTGAACCCATATATGTAGCTGCTGTAGTTGGCTTTGGAACATGTCATCTATCCCGAAAGTCCACAACATAAAAAACAATGCGTGCTTTGCTGGTTGTTGTGTTTCTCGCACTAGCCATAACTATCGCAGCGAGTGGTTTGTCAAGCCGCAGAGTCTCACTTTCAGATGCGCTTTCGAGTGCGATCGCACAAGCAGAGTACGAAAACAATGTGAACGAAATGGCCAAACTCGTTTCAAATCTTGGAGAGAACCCTGAAAAGCTACCAAAGGGTTGGAGACCAGTCTACACATACACTGAAAAGTACGGAGAGAAGGGTTACCAAAAGAACAAAGTTTTCGTCAACGACAAGACGAAACAAGTTGTTATGGCATACGGTAAGCGTTCTTTCACACTCACTAACACATCAGGCGGCACCCAAATGGAGAGTAAAGATTGGGAAAAAAACTTGGACGTCAAGCAGGTTCCATTGAAAATCAATGGCAAAGATTTTGGTAAAGTTCACCGTGGATTCAAGAAACAATTCCAACGCACTGAGAAAAAAATGTTTGAAAACGCACAACGATACTTGAACAAGGGATACAAATTGGAAGTTGCTGGACATTCTCAAGGAGGAGCAGCAGGTACAATTGCATCACTCTACGCAAAAGAAAAGTATGGAGTCAAAAACGTCAAAGTTGTTACATTTGGATCACCTGCAGCTGGAAATCAAGATTTTGCCAAAAAGTATAATTCCAAAATCAAGGACAATACTCGCGTTGTGAATTCTGTAGAACTCGTTCCAGGTACTCATTCTTACGATCCCGTTTCACACAGCACTTCAATCATTCCATTCATGCAGTACACTCACATTGGAAAAGAAAAGAAAGTTTCCAATGGAAAGGGTGACATCATTTCGTACAAGGGTACTCATGATATGGTAAACTATGAAAGAGCAACTAGAAAGAAACCAGTAATGGACAAGTACGGACCTATCATTGGATTTGAACTAGACGCTGCAAAAAAGATTGGCAAGTTCGGAAGAGATGTTGGTAAGAATATTGGAAAGTTCGGAAAAGATGTTGGAAGGAATCTAGGCAATTTTGGTAAAGATGTCATGAAGAACCTTGGAAAAGTGTTTGGTAGAGAAAAGAAGATAAGTCGTCGCAGATCGGGAGGAAGATTTGGAATGTTGAAAAGAATTCGCAACAACAAGCTCAAGAATGCTAGAACCAGGAGAAATCGTCAAAAGAGCTCGAAATCTCGTTCCAAGAAAAACAAACGAACAAAGTCAAGAAAGAATGCTAACAAGAAGAGATCTACCAAATCTCGTGTAAAGAGAAACAAAAGAACAAAGTCACGAAAGAATCCCAAATCAAAGAGAGCTACTAATAAGAAGTCTAAACGTTCTAAGCGTACTAGAACCACTAAAAAATCTAGAGCTACTAAACGCAGACCACGTCGTTCTACTGGTAGAAAGTCAGTTAACAGAACTAGAAGAGTTAGGGGTCCCAAGAGATCTAGTCCAACTAGAAGAACCAGAAGTCGACCAAGCCCTCGTAGAGCTTCTGCTCCAAGAAGAGCCCCAGTCAGACGTCAAGTAAGAAGCGCACCAAGAAGAGCTCCTGTTAGACGCCAAGTAAGAAGTGCACCAAGAAGAGCACCAGCACCAGTACGCAGAGCAGCACCAACTCGCAGTGCACCAGCAAGAAGAAGCACGCCAACAAGACGAGCATAAATCACGTTTATGTTTACCAAAGATCAACTTTCGTTTTTGTTTTTTTGATATCTGCTTCTAGTTCATCGCACAAGTGCTCTCGATCACAACCAGGTATGTTTTTCTCTCCACAATACTTGCAGTCCCATAAACATAGACATTCCATAAATAGTTCATCGTAGTGTGCGGGACAATTACTGTGGCAGTACCTACATGTTCCATTATTTCTCAAAAATCCAACATTATCACACTCGTGGTAGTCATCGTCTCCTCCGCATTGGTCACTATGAGTAAACGCCCATGGAGCTTCCTCATCATCTTCTGTATCTTGGTTATACTCTCTTTTCTCAACGATACTTGTGATGAATTGCATTTCTGTTTGCGAAATTTGGTCCCAGTTGTCACTCGTAGAGCGTACTTGTCGCATGTTTCGTGCAATAAAGTGTATGCACTCTGTGAACCATTTTCCAACATGTGAAGCGAACAGTCCACCGAGTTTTAGGTTTCTGAAGAATACCAACTTTGAGACCACGTTTTCGGTGGTAATAGGAGTAGATCTTACACAAAAGTATTCTTTCTCTTCCTTGTTGATTATATCATCGTATTGATCACTGTCAAATATCTCGTCATAGTTTGCAGATACAAAAAGGTCCACAATTTCAAATAATGCTTGCGATTCAAATGCTATAGCAACCTTCAACGCTTCAATAGCGCATTCAACGTTGATTACTCGTGATACTGCATATACGCTTAACTCGTTGATATTTTGAGCGTTGATAGTAAACGCAACACGAGCAAGTTCGAAAGAGTCATCTTTTGACAGTGGTGAGTCAATATTCTTGCCATACAATGACATGATGATTGTTTCTAACACTACACCACTAGTTGTCAAGTCTCTCAGCGAGTAATAATTACTGTTCTCATCTTGATCGAATAATGTCGCAAAGTATGAAGACGCTTCTGCGAGAATAGCCTTGTGAGCACAGATCACAGTATTAACAGTTGAAATAGTAACATCTGATGTTTCCTTGTCATTATAGAATGATAGCGTACCATAATTATCTTTTTCGCAGAAATCTTCTTGTGCGATGTGAATAGGTAGTACAATACCAGGGATTGGCTTCTGTTTGGAGAACAAACTCTGTGCCATGTATATCATATGCGTGGGTTCCTGTGAATACGTACCGTTCTCCAAAGGTACACCTTTGATCTCAAATTCTCCATGTTCATTGTATAAACTTGGACATCGTTTCTTGATAACGAATTCTGGAATACATAGCAGATATGAACCACACTTGAACTCTACATGACCTGGTTTTAGACTATGCGCAACTAGTTTCAGTAGACTTATCGACTTGAGGGCTGGTACAGGCATGGATGTTGTCACAAAATCAATTTTTCTTCTCTTGAATTTGTTACTTCTTTCGTGACCAAGATATAATACTTTATCTTGCTTTTGTAACGCGTCTAGTACGTTTTCCACTGTAATTGTATGGCGTTCCTCACCAACTTGATCTTGTTTATCCATTAAGATTTGTTCCAAAATTCTTCGAACGAAAAATCGTAGTTGAATTGTTCCCTCCACAAATATCGAGTTACTGCTCTTTGGTTGGAAGAACAACACTCCTGCTGTTCGCAGCATCATGACAATACTTTGATAAAATGATTCTTTGACCATCCAATTGCTATCTTCGACTTTTGGATTTGTAGTTGTGAACGGAATAATGTTCATTTCTTGTGGAGTGGCCAATCTTCCGTGAATGAAATTGTTGTCGATAGGTGCTGTATCTTCTTTTTCGTCGTCAGAGTAGGAGGCACAAAGCGTATTGTCATTATTTAGATTATTTGTTTTTTCCTGAGCTTCTTCGTCTTCTTCGTATTCTGATGAATCGCATTCATCTTCAATATCTTCCTCCTCTTGTGATGGTTCGCAAATATCGTACGATTCGTTCCAATAGAGTGTATCCATAACAGTACGAGGAATAATTCTTGCCATTAGCAAAAAGTCGCGTTTGTCTAATGTTTCGTAAGCGTGCTCAAGTTCTTGTGTCATAGTTTCTAATAATCGTAACAACAATGCATGTTGTACTTGTTCGATTTCCACACGTTGCTCTTTTGGAATATCATTCTCATCTTGCGACGTGTCAGCAAGTATGAGCAGTTCGATTAGTGATAAAAACAGCGGCTCGTTTCTTCCAGGTTCATCTTCGTCATCTTCGGATAGAATATCTTCTTCATCGTCTTCTGCTCTTTCATGGAGTGTGATACCGTCAATGTATTCTTCTGCCACTGAGTTTATTTCTTGTGCGTCCTCTTCTAATGATGGTAATAGGTAGAATAGTCGCAACAGGTCATCACGAGTTGGTTCATTATTGAAAACTTCATCGCCAACGTCTTCAGTATCCTCAAACGTGTCTTTTGGAAATTCGTAGGTGATTTTGGTGCTGCCATCCTCTTCCTCGTCCATTTTAGCATCCGTTGTCTCTGCTTCATCTTGTATCTTTAATTTTTCTGGATTGTCTAGACCAAAAGTTGGTGACATAAAGAACTTCTCCGCTTTAAAAACCATTTTGTCCAGCATTGATGTTGCGTGCTCTAGTATTTCCATTTTCAGTAGTAAGTAGTGCTCTACTTGTTCTTTTGTGAGCACTTGCACCCCGTTTTCATTTGTGTTCTCGTCGGTCCGGACACGTTTTGTGTCTGGTTCAAGAAAGTCGTCCTGCTTGCGTTTCATACCTTTCAAACATGTCAAGTTTGCAAACAGGTCAGAAGCAAGATATGTGCATTACTTTTGTGATCCTCTTGGTTTTTAGTAGTCACGTTGTATTTTATTAATTGTAAAGCGTGAGCTATTGCCTTAGCGCAAGTGATATGATTGATGAGTGTACAAAGCGAACTTGAACAAGTCAAGTTTGACGGTCTATAGATTTAAACGCTCTTAGGTATCCTAATAAGCCACAAACAATGGAAATAACAAGCAAAGACAAGTGGAATACACGTAGTGTTATTGACGCAGTGGTACCACTTATCTCGCAAGAAGGTTTTCTTAAAACACACAACGTACAAACTGGCCCCAGAATTTCTGAAATATTTTACGCGACACTTTTCCAAGAACATGAAGATATGCGAACATTGTTTTCTAGATTCAATCTTCTTCAAACGATAAAAGCAATAGGAAGACTAGTGGACGAAAGAGATTTGTCTGTAAAGTCAAACTCTACAGTATCTCTTGGCAAGCGGCATTATCATTACGGAGTACGCGAAGAACACTTCGAAATAATTGGCAATGCATTAGAAACAGCTTTCGTACAAACATTAGAACCCTGGTTAGATACAGAAAAGCTCACTTCATGGAGAAAATGTTACAAATGGCTTTCTAAGGAGATGACTCTCGGCAATGTATAAGTAAATCATTGATAGTTTTTCTCGTCGCAGTTACTGTAAGTGCAGTGTCAAACTTCTAGTTATTCTTGTTTCGAGTTGTCTTCAGTAAACTTCGAAGGGTGCAAATCTGAACGAACAATGACAACAGAACAAGTCAAGTATTTCGTTAACGTACATGACTGCATACACGAACCACTTTTAATGGAAGTATCGAACGAACAAAACATCACAGAACTATACGAAATGGTAGACAAAAAGTTATCTGAATTCGTACAACAAAAACCAGACAAAATAGAACTCTATTACATGCAGCAATACATCGACCCACTAAACGCAGAAAAACCAACGTTACAGAGTTACGAATTTCCAATTATACCAGTTTCTATTCCGCAAGGAATGGACTGGGCGCAAAGTCACACCTTAACAGTAGCAGTACAAAAGAGTACGCTACCATTATACATACTCAACGACGCAACACAAGCACTAGCGACACAGTTAACAGAGTTTAAGAAAAATGGAGCACCAAACCAAGGACACGCTATATCGTTCCCATCCACTATGTCATCTACCGATAGAAAATTCGTACATGCGTTCGCAGAACAACTTGGACTAAATCATCAAAGTTCTGGCAAGGGAGATGCTCGTTTTATCAAAGTCACATTTAAACGTTCAGCACCAGAACAAAAAACTGGTCTAGATTTGGGAACAGTAACGAAAAAATCAAGCAAATTACCAAAGGGTATGAGTGCGATTATTGATGACTTTTTGTATTTGGGTTCTGGTGTCGATGCAAATGATAAACACCAAATGAAGAACAACCAAATTTCTCACATTTTGAACGTGTGTAAGGAGTGGCAAAATGTACATGATTTACCCTATGAAGTCAAAATCAAACATTTATTGTTAGAAGATGTGGAACATCAAGTTATTCACGACGAATTCGACTCAAGTTTTGAGTTTATTAACGGAGCGCTAACGGATAAGAAGAAGATTCTCGTTCACTGTGCTGTCGGTAAATCACGTTCAGCATCATTCGTTATCGCGTACATGATGAAGAGTAAGAACATGAACTTGCGTGAAGCATACGAGCATGTATTGTCGCGTCGGTCAATCATCAAACCAAATGATGGGTTCATGAAGCAATTAATGTTGTACGAAAAACTATTGTTTGATGGAAAGTATACCGATGAGACAACAGGACTTTCAACCTCACTTCCGTGGGAATTTTTAGGGAAACCAGTTGTAGAGAAGAAAAAGAAAGAAGTTAACCATGAAATGATCGCCATTTGCGAGCCCATTGCTGATGCAGAGATTACAGATGAGAATATGATACCTGTTGTAGAGCGTATACTTGGTGGCGTTTATGAACAAGCAAAAGTGAAAGAGTTACTAAGAGAGTACTGCTCAGAGTTGTTTGAAAAGTATAAAGAAAGAGTGACGAGTGGTGAATTGGACACAAAGATTTTAATGAAACAATTCCAAGATAAGATTCGATCATGGTACTCTGCCAAGTGCCAGTAACAGGTGTTTGTATGCAAAACTGCTTCATGTGATAAAACAGCTTAAATTTTCTTTCTTACGTGTTACTCAAGCTTCTTGTTATACGTGCATACGACCACTAACCTGCTCTTGAGCATGGTGTTTTATGTTGTGTTCAACAAAGCTTTTGGTTTCCATGTTGTTTTCGGCCACGCAATATCTAGATAAAATTGGTGATTAAATAACCCACCCGCTACCAACATGGAACTGTTCGAATTCCGATAGGGCACACAATTTTTATGAAAGAATCGAACACCACTCACAGCTCCATCAAGGCTTGCACCAACTGCAGGCGACTACATAGAAAATGTGAACGAAATTTACCACAATGCACTCATTGCCTCAAAATTGGGAAAACATGCACGTATGAAACGTTAGGCAAACGAGGACCGAAGAGTAAATATGAGTACAACACGCCATATCCTGAAATTGTGCTCTACCGTACCGAAAACACATCCAGCGAAAAACGTTCCACACAACCTCAGGCAACTTCTCCACCACCCAACCTCTCGCTTTTCGATGTTCCGTTCATCCCCAAAGAACGGTTAGTAAGAGCATTCACGTATGTGGAGCACGACTGGAAGTGTATTCCTTACACGGGCTCTACACCAAATTCAGATGAAATGTTACTCGTCTATGCTATACAAAGTGTCATGTACATTGCGCAAGGGCAACAGTTCAAAGCAAAAAAAATGTATGAAAAGTGCAAAGAGTACCTAGTAGGAGATTTTGATCGTGTTGTCAATAGTTTCCTACTCGCGGCGTGCTTCACGTTATTAGGATTTTATTGTTGCTTCGTGAGCGAGTTCGACCGTGCTCTATTCTTTTTGGAGAATGTAAAATTATTTTTGCGCAAGAATCAAGGTCGCGCGAACACGTGCGTGAACTATTTGCAAATGTTATATGGCGCGATAGCACAAATGATTTCGGAAGAGATAAATATCGAACGGTCACTAAAGTGTCTTGTCATGCAACAAGTATTCATGCGCGAGTTTGCCAAGAAAGAACACGTGTTAGAGAGTGATAGTCATCTACTTTCAGCACTTGCAGAAGTTGATCTAGTGGATTCTGAAATAGCAGAAAAGATGTGTAGAGATGTAATTTATGGAACAAACGATTATGAACTCAATGCAGAGCGATTAGGTGACCTCTGTGGAAAACTGACAGGCATGGGAGAGAAGCTAAAATTGATTTTCCCAGAGGCACTTTTAGAAGCAAAACGAGTAGAATGTACTCTTCTAGTGAATGGTGTACGCTTGCAACAAAGCATACGTGAGAGTAACCTCGAGTTGACATCATTCTACGCTGATTCTATTGCTCATTTAGCATATAGTCCAGTTACGAAAAACATTTCTACAGGAAGTGTTGTTCTACTAGCAGCAAATGCACATTTACACATTCTAGCTCACTCTGATATTACTATAAGAGCCAAAATGTTAGATAAATTGCAACTAGAGATGGATGCGCTACGAGAGTTGCGAGCAAGAGTACAAGGACTAAGTAAGAGGTACGATAGTACCCTACAGAGATTAATGTATGAGTTGGGAGGTGTCAACTTTTACTATTCTATCCATTTGAATGAACCTCAACAACAGCCAACACAAGAAAAACGTGTAACTACATGGAACCAAGCGAATTATCCAATAGTTCAGGAGCAAACAGCTGATGAAGCACTAGAAGAGTTCTTGGCGAGTTTCATAGAATAAACACTGTAAATAGCACTGATTTAAGTTTCCAGTTCATTTCTAGCATTCTAAAAATAAATTTCAAGTTATTTGTGTTTACTAGTTTAAATGCACGAGCTTCAGCGCACATTGAAGAGCGAAAAAAACAACAACAACAACAACACAACACAATGGGATTAATGGATAAGATTCGTGGCGAAAAGAAGGAAGAGCAAGTTACTGCTACCTCAATTTCAACATTGGAAACCGAAACACGCGTTATCGAGAAAGAAGCAATCGTAAATACTGTAGTCGATAAGCCAGTACTCGATAAAGTCCTAGAGAAGAAGCACGTCGAAGTGCATCACAAGAATGTCGTACAAGAAATTCACGAGCAACCAATTTTGGAGGTCGAAAAGACTGCTATAACTAAGGTTGTTAGTGAACCAACTGAAATCAAAAAAGTATTAGACGAGCAAACAACATACGATCCACTCGAGAAACCAGTCTTGAGCAAAGAAGAACAAGAGCGATTAGATCTCGTACGCAAGGGAGAATTCAACAAACCAGAAACTCAAATAGCAAATACTGCAACTGTTAACACTATCCACGACACTGAAGAAGTTCGTGAAATTATCATCCAGCCTATAATTGAACGCCATCAACAACAACTTATTACTGAGATTCACGATAAGAAGATTATCGAGATCCACGAACACCCAGTCGTTCGTAAGATTATTGAGAAACCAATCGTTAGAGAGATCGTTCATGCTGAATAAACTATCAAATTAGACAATCTGAAAAAAGTTTTCTTGTCATGCTCTTGTTATGCACGAAATTCTTGTAACGCTTACCAAACAAACATGACTGACGTGGCAACAGCTGTCAATCCAATCGTTAAGAGTACTGACCCTCTTTATTACGCACAAAAGGGTAAAGTTGCTTGTGGCCCAGCCAGCGTCTTTATTGCACTTAGGTATTCTTATTTGAAAAATTAATAGTTAGAATTTTAAAACAAAACACTTTTGAGAATCTAATTACACAAACAAATATTGAGGGAAGTGCAACACCAGAGGATTTTCTTTTGACGGCAGAAACAGCCTCTTTGGCAACTAAATTTTTCAAACGCGTTTTGTATTGCACGAGCACAGCTGAAAATGCACCAGATACTGTTAGTTTGATCGCTAAGCGAATCAAAAAGACTAATGACGAAACAAAAGAGTGGTTAGACAGTAAATTAGCAGAAACACAGAAAACAATCAAACCGTTAGTACGCGATACTCACAAGCTTTTGCAAGAAAACGGGTTTCCAGCAAAGAGTGTTGCAATAGTTCACGCAAACTTGAAAACATTTGTAAAAATGGAAGGCTATCCAAAAAATATAGTAACAGACATAGAAAAGAAGAAAGGAACGTTTGTTAGTCACTACGTAGTTGTGTACAGGGAAACTAAAAACAAATACGTAATAATGGATACACCAACAAGAGATATCTGTTTGAAATGGGAAACCAGTAAGCTTCCAGAAGTACTAGTAGAAGCTATGACAGATAAAAACACTAACAACGATGTGATTATCATCCAAGTGGAAGAAAAAGTTAAAAAAGCGAAAAAAGAGAAAAGTGAAGAGAAAGCACAATGAACAATTTCAAAAACACGTATTTACTTTATACATCTAATTGAGAAGCGCCCAAAGAGCTTTGCGTTTGTTTCTACGGTTTTTGCGTCCTCTCTTTCCACCACGACCTTTTCTGCCACTTCTTCTAGATTTGCGACCACGACGTCCCTTGCGTCCTCTCTTTCCACCACGACGATTGCCACCTCTGCGACCACTACGTTTACCTCCACGGCGTCCCTTGCGACCACGACGAGCTTTTCTTAATTTGCGTTGACACTTGCGAGATGACTTTTTGAGTGCCTTGAAGAATCTCT
>JAESGV010001335.1_pt1 | contig 10364 bp, 15 predicted proteins | sample 9269781 | NCBI WGS metagenome assembly JAESGV01 (sample SAMN15741586, study PRJNA653496) | algae metagenome | isolation source: Tildeniella torsiva UHER 1998/13D and co-occurring heterotrophs from... | place: Slovakia: Slovak Paradise National Park, Hrabusice, Kosice Region | collected 2000-01-01
ATAAACTCGCAAGGCGTTATGTTCTCATGGGGTATCAACTCTGGGTGTAAGAAATAGAAGCTTTTTCTTACGCTATAGATCAACTTGGTGACAATACGAACGTGGCAAAAACAACACCTGTTGAAGTAAACACTACAAATGTAGGGACCAAGTTTTGGAAAAGTGTAAAATGTGGATATCAAACGTGTATCGCACTCGCAAGTGATGCAACTACCGTAGTATGGGGGTTAGGAACATACGGTACTGGCGACGGCACTACGAGTAATAATATTAGACCAGTGCTAATATCGCGAACAAATATCGGACCAAAAATAATTACAAGTATTGCCCAAGGGATGTATCATGGTATCGTATTAACGTCCGACGGATTAGGTACATTATTATTACAGGTTCTAATTTTTCACAGTATACTCATATGGTCAAAATACTGTTGGTCAGTGTGGCGATACTACAACACTACTAAGGACTACACCAGTACCTGTTGCCGTTACTTGGACAGGAAGAACAATTACAAATATCACAGCAGGAGGTGCATATAACATGGTATTAGCTTCAGGTACGAATAGTTTGGGAAAATATAACAAACATTTAGATGGTAGTGTATGGGGATGGGGAGTTATTTATAATGCATATATGACTGGATCAACGGCAACATTTGCAACCATTGGAGCAGGAGATGGCGGTAGTACGTTCAGAACTTCCGCTGTACAAGTAACGTTTCTATCAACAACTCCAGCAGCTGGAGCAACAGTTGTAGATATGAGTGCTGGATCGATACATGCTATGCTTTTGTATAGCGATGGAACAGTATTTAGTTTTGGAGCAAATATCAACAAAACAGTAACTTTTTTGTACGATTTAACATTATAGATCGGAGATGGAACTAGTAGTGTAAGACGATCCTTTGTTGCTGTCACCGCGATCGCGCAGTCACTCCAACCAGGAGAGAATGTTACAAGAGTCGGTGCAGGTCATCAAAATAGCATAGTTATGACCAACAAGAAGCGCTTACTTGTATGACAAATATTGATTTTTTAACAATAGGTTTGGGGAAGTAACAGCTGGGGTCAACTTGGTGGCGCAAACACAGCAATGTCCTACTTTCAAGAGACACCAGTGGAGCTATTTGTACCAGGAAAGCGATTTCAAAAATTTGCTGTAGAAGGAGGATACATGCCATATGTTTCTTTTATTCTTGGATCTGATGGATGTGATTATTCTGTACAATTGGCACCACGAGCAAAGTCTTATTGTTCTGGAGCAGGCACAAACACGGTTTATAGAGTAGGAGGAAACAACTTTGGCGATTATGGCGGTAAGTTGCTCTATATCACAGCTAATATATAGATGGAACAGCTGCGTCAGGATCACTTATGGCAAAAACTCCTAGACCTGTTGACATGTCTGGAAATATGTATGGAGAAACGATCGTTGATTTACACAGCGGAAATACATATGCAGTCGCACTAGCTGATTCTGGAGGCTTGTACTGGTGGGGATCATATAATTCTGTTCAGAAGTGTATGTTGTTTTGTTGCTTTTTAAACTTTAGTGACTCCGTTCAGATTTGATACTAGTGGAGTAATCTACTCAAACAAGATAATCATAGACGTATCTGCTGGATTTTGTGGTGGTTTAGCTATAACCAATGATGGATTAGTTGTTGGCTGGGGAACACTGCCAAACGTCATAGGATCAGGAACGGCTCGTAATAGCATTATTAGCATGACACCATACAACGGAGTAATAGGTAGCTGGAGACTACCTTCTAAAGTAGCTGTTGGAGGATCTCATTCCATAGTTATGACAACAGATGGTTCGTTATTCTCTTCTGGAGCAAATACAAACGGTCAACTGGGATCTGGAGGTAACGCAACTATTCGATTTTAACATTGCAAGATTTAATATCAGTTGTAAGAGTCTACCCAGGAGCAGTGGCTAGTGTTGGAAAAACTTTTTCAAAGATGTCGGTAGGTGGAGATTATAATTTAGCTCTTGCTACGGGTAATCAAAAGTCGCAGCTACTAATTAGTAGATTCTAGTGTTTACGCATGGGGAGCGTGCTATATATCATCTTCAGGCGTAACAATAGGAGATGGTGCTACTGTTGTTAGACTTGTTCCTACACTTTTGAATAGCTTGTATTTTGGTAATAAGACTATTGTTGATGTAAGCGCAGGATATAGAAACGGTGCAGTGTTAGCAAATGATGGCACTTTGTACACTATGGGAGACGGTAATTACTATGCAGTGAGTTATAAAGTTTATGATGCTAACTTGTATAGCATGGGTTTTCAACAGCAGCTCGCAATCCATACGCAGCAAATACATACATCGATGATATAATCAATGCAAATGAGTTTATTACTGCTGTATTTGTCTCAGGTTTCAACTATGTAGTGAGAACCAACACAAGTAGATTCTACATTTGGGGAGACAACTCACAGGTAATTTTATATAACATTTACTAAATCTTTTAGGGACAAGCTACCGTTGGTAGTACATTCACAACACCTATGACTCCAACAGAAATTTATATTCCCAATTCTAAAATAGCATTTATATCAAGAGACGTAGACAGTCTTACATCCCCACCTGCATCTGGAAAATTCGGATATTACGTAGCAACTGATGGCTGTACATATACATCTCCAAACATTACTGCAACAATACAAACATGCAATACAACGACAACATTATATGCAGCAGGTGTAGGTTCAATGTTGGGAGACGGAGTTGGATCAGATCGATGGACTTTTGCTCCTGTGTTACTCCCTGCAAACAGTGGACAGGTTGTCAACGTCGTAGCTTCAAGTTACAACATGCACGCTCTTACTTCATTGGGAAAAGTGTATTCATGGGGAACGGGTACTAATGAAATTGGAGATGGAGCTAACACTGCTCGTACAACTCCTGTGTTGATTGATATAAGTGTCGGTGTCCCATCGAGAACAGCATTAGCAATAGCAAGTGGTGTTAGACATACTATCATTCTGACATCAGACAACGCATTATTAGGATTTGGTGAGAATTCCAATTGTATGTATACCTTCTAGTATTAACAATTAGATCAACTTGGAACTGGAGATAACGTTACACCCAAGTTATCACCTGTACTGGTATTGAAAGGCCAATTACAAGGTGCTTTGATACAAGATGTTGCAGCAAATGGAAACATTTTATACGGCACATCTTATGCACTTACATGTATTTTATTTTCAAATTTTTAATATCTTTAGCGGATGGAAAAGTATTCTCATGGGGATATGGTGGCTATGGTAACATTGGTGATGGTGCAACTGTATCAAGAGCATATCCTGTTCGAGTGTATGGCATCTATACAAAGACAGTTGTAAAACTTGTAGCAGCAGCGTATGGAGCGTTTGCGTTAACTTCAGGTAATTTTTTTCTTTTACATGCTTACTTTGTGCAGATAATCAACTGTATGGATGGGGAGCGTTATTTGTAAATGCAGCGGCTAATACAGGTGTTCCTTCAACAACTGCATATTTAGGCCCATGTGATGGAACATTCACAGGTAAAACATCTCCAGTGTTAATCGACGGAAACACATATTTTGGTGGAAAAACGATAGCTGATATCAGTCTAGGAATATTCCAAATGCAAGTGCTGACTACTGATGGATCTCTTTATCGTTGCGGAGATAACACATACAATCAGTTCTTTGACGGAGCGGCAGTAGCTACAAAAACTTCATTTATAGATGTAACAGCATCATACAAACCAATGTTTGGCACAGCAAATGAAACGATTACTGCCGTGTACTCTAACCAGTATCACTCTACATTAGAAACAGATATGGGAAAGTAAGTCTCTTTATAATATTTACTCTTAGATATTATCACTGGGGTACTAATTGGAAAGGTGAGCAAGGTACAGGTTCAGTGGTTACAAGTACTTATTATGCTACGTTCACTGAGATTGGATTATCAACAAATGTACCTATTATGTATGGCTACCAAACGTTCCCTGCAAGTCAACAATGGGCCAATTTTTTACTCGGTGGTGGATGTGCTGCACCTGTTACCAGTTTCAACTTGAGTTGTACATCATCTTCAATGAATCTGTATGGATTTGGTGCAAGCAATTACGGACAAGCTGGTGATGGAAATGGTGCTACGACAGCTAGAGCAGTTCCATCAGCAGTACTAACAAGTGGAGCATTGAATGGCGTAAATTTAATCGACGTTGCGCTAGGTACAGCCCATGTTGCTGCTTTATCTTCTGATGGAAGAGTACGTCTTTTTATAATTGTATAACTTTTAGGTTTTCACATGGGGATCGTCAAGTCAAGGTCAAGCAGGTACAACAACAATATGTCATTAACTTTATATAGGTATCGGTTCAACTAGTACCTCAATTCCTACTCCTGCTCAGGTGGGTGGATTAATTTTAAACAAGGTTGTATCGCAAATTGCAACAGGAGATTCTCATCTTTTGGTGCTAACAGCTGATAATCAACTCTATGGTCAGTTTTATATTGAATATCTTACATTTATGTAGCATGGGGAAAAGGAATTGATGGTAATATATTTATTGTTTTTAATATTTTCAGCTACAATGGGTGATGGAACATATGGGTCGGGTGTTAACGTCAACGCTCTGCCTAAGGCTGTAACAAGAGGACCAATTGGAAATTCACAAATAACTAGCATTGCTGCTGGTGCATCTCATTCCGTAGTTGTTGCTAGTGGAAGGGTTTATACATGGGGAACTAATTCATTAGGAGCACTAGGTGATGCCTCTGTAACCAATCCTAGCCCTGGTACGTTATATATCCTTTTTATTTACATTAGCTATTCAAACTACTCCAAGATTGATTAGTTCAGTTGCTGGCAGTGCTTTAAGGGGAAAGCGTGTTGTTAAAGCTTCAGCAAGCTTTGTGTACACTCTAACGTAATATTATTGGTTATACTAACAAATAGATTGGACACTGACAGTAATGCTCTGTATGCATGGGGTGGCATTAATTATGGAAGTTTCTACATGCCCGGTTTATCAGGAGTAACAACAACCAGGACAATAGCAACTGCTGTTACTGCTTTTGGCGCAGGTAAAACAATTATGGATATATCAGTGAGTAAAGTACTAGCCTTAGCTCTCATGTCAGATGGTACTGTTTATGGATTTGGAGACAATAGTGTAAAGCAGGTATGTGCATACAGAAGACGACACTAATAATAGATTGATGATACTGCTAATGCATATTACACCGCTTTTACATTGCAAAGCAAAACGTACCCGTTGCTAGCAAATGAAAAGGTTATTGCAATTAACGCTGGTTATCTGAATGTTGCGCTTCGAACAAGCCTTGGTCGTGGATTAATATGGGGAGGAAACTCTCAATATAATACAGGGTTGAACACAGGTTCTACAGCCGCTGTTGTTAATCCAACTCCAATTAGCATTGGCGGAAATTTCTCTTACAATATCACGATACTGAAAACAAGCGCGAGTCCAAATTCTCCCGGATTCTACGGATTTGTTGGAGTTGGTGGTTGTACCTACACGCTGTCTAAAATAATCACTCCATGTTGCTCACGTACTTCGTTTAATCTAACATTCAACATGAATGGCGAAAAAGGAGAATGTTGTCCACTAGGTGCTGGACCATCAGTTGCGTCACCGTCAAATGGTGTAGTTGCTCAGACACCAGCTCCAACAACTCTAGCCCCAACTACAACAACTGCGCCAACTACAACAAGTGCGCCTACACCAACACCAACCACCACAGCTACAACAACTGCTGCTCCCACAACTGTACCTACTACCACAACTAGCACGCCAACACCGGCAACAACTACTAGTACAGTAGCTCCTACTACAACACATACAGTTACGACAAGTACACCATCAACTACTACAGCTCCAACTACGACCGTTACTTTAACAACAACAGAACCACCATCTACCACCATTGGGTCATCTACTACTTTCGTTCCCACATCAACTATTCTTACTTCATCTGAAGCACCAACAACTACATTACAGACTGCATCAACTGCAAGTGATACTCCTACTGATACGGCCACTGCTACTCTAACCACAACAACGGAGACACCTACAACTACTACTCACGCAACAACTACAGCAACGCCATCTACAACAGAGGTACTAACAACTACAGGCACCGATGTACCAACAACAGTAGTGCCTACAGTAACTCCTACAGACCTGACAACTACCATAGAGCCTACAACTACTACCATAAGTACTACAGACGTGCCTACAAGCACTCAGTCTCCTACAGCAACGCAACCATCCATTACAGATATTCCAACGACTGGTGTGTCATTGACATCAACAGAGATCTCTACCACTACTGAAGTGCCCTCAACAGCAGCCGCTACTGACACTTCTACTAGCACTCCTACACCCAGTGATACACAACCAGATACATCAACTATGATTCCTAGTACACCTACTGATACACCAACAGGATCTACCACGCCAACGTATACACCAACAGACACGATTAGTGATACACCAACACCAACTGATGTAACAACCACAGAGGCTCCTACAACCACTGGCCAAACAACTACAACTGAGATGCCTACAACTTTAACAGCAAGTGATACTCCAACGGATACGGCTACTGCTACTCCCACGTACATAGCCACTACAACTGAAGCACCTACAACTGCTACAGTTGCACCAACAATTACAGACACATCAACAATAGCACCGACTACTATGGATAGCACAACTACAGATATTCCAACAACTACAGAAATACCAACAACTACAGATATTCCAACAACAATTGCACCTACAACTACTATGGATAGCACAACTACTACTGATCTACCAACAACTACTACGCAAGCATCAACGACTGCTGTGTCTACAACAGATACGCCGACAACAATTACGCCTCAAACGACCACAAAAGAACCGACTACAACTAGTTCGCCTACAACGCCTGTACCTACTACACCTCATCCAACTACAACAACTAATCCAACTACAACAGCTCCAACAGAGTCTGTTAGTATCCATTTACTAGATTTTAATAATGCAACGTTTGGAGATACTGTAATAGAAGGTTCAGAAAAGATTGACATAGTGACAACCAATACTACTGATGGAATATCTATTGCAAGTACTTTTTCGGCTACCTCCAAGTCTAGAAGATCATTATCAACAAAAGGCGGATATACATTCAACAACACAGTTGCCTTTGTTTCATTTTCAATTGATCCAGCAACTACAACCGGTAACATTGTTGAACTGTGGATGTATGGAACAAGTACCAACTATGTTGAAGTTTATTTATCGATTGCTCCAACTAGCTTTGTCCAGCAAATGACAGTAAGCTTTTCAAGTGTGTCTTCTCCTACACCACAGCTGCAAGCTAAAAGTTGTGTATTCCAGAAAGGAGTAGTATATCTATTACGAATGCAACTATTGCAAAATCCATGGACTGTTAAGAGTGAGTTGTTGTCAGCAACGAATGCAATAGTGTGTACGAATAGTATGCTATTGAATGAGTTTAATGCAGCATCGTTCTTCTCATCACCATTTACTTACGTTCTATCACAATCATCAAGTGGTATGACAGCAAGAAGAGATTTAGCAGGTGACCAGGAAACAATGTCTATCAAAGTGAACAAAATGGGAGTAACATGCGCTACAGGTAGCTGTAGTTCCGTAAGTACCTCAAACACAAAGTCTAGTTCTACATCAAGTTTAAATATCACATTGATAGCTGGTATTGTTGCTGCATTTGGAGGAATAGTAATCGTAGTAATATTGGCTGTGCTTATTATTGCTGCAATTATTGTCAAACGAAGAAGGATGCGCAAAGTTAATATATATGAGCCTGCTACAGAATCTGAAGAAGAAGAGGAGAATCATGATGATGAGGAACAAGATGCTCAAAATATTACAACATACAATGCTTTTGCCAATACTGTAGAAATGTAATACATTAAAAGATTTGATTTCATCTTTCAAAATTTAAATTTTTCTTAGATAAAACAAGCTTAAAGCGCGCAGCAGTTGCAAGAAAGTTGTCATGATAGTTCAGATTTAGATGAGCTAATGTGCTGCTGTACTAACGTCCGTAGTAACGTTACAACCGTATCAGAATCTGCAACCAGACTTGATTCATCTATGCCAGACAAACCAGTAATCGATATCGAAGGATTAATAAATTCTACTGACCAAAAACTTACCATTATCAACAACAAAGATGCAAAGGCTGAATGGGATTACTTCAAATCAAATTTTGTTTACCACAAAGAAGTCAATGAGTACCTGGTAGATGGTCATAAACCAAAAGCCATAGTCGTGCATAGAGGAATATCGGCCCCACCAAATCTAGCGGTGTATCGTCAATTTTTCAGTGATATTGATGCTATTAGAATGGTATACATGGAAAAGACTAAATATAAAGACAATGAAGTGTATTGTTGTATTATATGCTGCTACGTGGGAACCAGTGAACAACTATGTGAGAAACTATTAGAAAACGAGCAAACTGCATCAATTTTTTGGATATTGGTAGAAACATGCTATGATATTCGTTCTTTAATTAAAGAAAAGTAGATTTAAGATTTAATAAGTTATAACTTGTTTTGTCTGTTAATAAGATCATAAATATAAACTATTTAAAGAAAGTTAATAATTATATTTTATAAAATAAATATGTCTCTTTTTTAAAAGGCAATATCTAATAAATTAATTAATTATTTTTTCTTCTTTATAATAATACTTTATATAATATTAATAAAAAATTATAAATCATTATTTTATATTATTATATTATAACTGTTTATATTTTAAATTTATTTTATAAATGTATATAGTTTTATAATAAAAATATTTTATTTGTTTTATTAATGGAGTTTTTTTAAGATTGTTTAAAGAACAGAATCTGTTTTTTACTTATTCCGTTTTTCTTTTGCTGTAACTGTTCTTCTTACTTTTAAATTTCTTTATTAAAAATAAAATTTTTGATATATAATCAAGTTTATTCTAGCTTTCATGCTTTACATAACATTTCAGCTTTGGATAGCCTTCCATGTTTGTGCTTTTCAGTACACCTATTTGAAGGCTCATAACGTTAACATAAAGATATTTGGCTTTAATAAAAATTTATTGTAAAATATCAAGTTAATCAAACAATCTTTTTATCATATAAGAATAAATAAAAGAGAGGTTAAAGCTGTTATAGCTGATACTGTGTTTGATAATGAGTTTAACCAACAAAAAGCAGCTAAAAATTTAAAGACATATACTTTAGCCTTTAATCCAACACAAGATTTTGAAAAACAGTTAGAACAACACAGATCAAAAAAGTGTTATATATTGGCTATTATTGGTTTTATTTATATAACCACTTTTAGACCTACTACTATTGAATATATGGTCATTAGTGATCTTACTTTTAAATTTAAACAAATTTAATCTAAGTTGTTTCAGTTCCAACAAGATATAAAACAGCAAAATAGAAGTAAGAAGAAACTATCTCAAGCTAGGATATCATGTGTAGCCAAAATGAAAAAAGACAAGCATTTACTAGAAAAAGATCATAATGTTTTCATACAAAGCAATAATGATTTAAGTACTAATTTTCTCATAGTATTTATGATTTATTTGTGGGATATCAGAAGAATAGGCACATAGTCTAATTTAACTGCTACTTTGTTGTCTTAAAATTTGTTTATTCAAGAAAAGTATTTAAACATTTTACTATTTGTACAAAATTAAGTAACTAATCAGTGTATCAATGATTTTTGGTATCTATTAGTTAGTTTTGGCAAAAAAAAAGAATGTTCTATTCATCTCACCCCTAGATCATGTAAGGCTCACATTCTTACTCAAAGCTGTTTAACTTTTATTTATTTATACAAACAACCTCTATTTTTAGATTTGTTAATCTTGTTTCTAAAACATGGAAACTAGGAAACTTTTACATCTATGAAGTTATACAAAAAAGCAGCTATTAAATTAGCTTTTTTAGCAGAAAATTACCAGTTTGTCATTCAAAGAATAAGTAATCTTGGAGAAGAAGAATTGTTTAAACACAGAAAAAAAATGTTAACTAATGGTTAAGTATTTATTTCAAAACTTATAATAGCTTTTGCATTGTTTACTATTATTTCTGAATGGATTAGTTGTTTGTATTGTCATATAAACAAAAATGAAAGACTAACACAAAAAGAAAACACTGATTAAATCATTATTTCATATGTAGGTAGCAAAAAAGCTTAGTTATAAATCTGGGTTTGGGTTTGGGTTTGGGTTTGGGTTTGGGTTTGGGTTTGGGTTTGGGTTTGGGTTTGGGTTTGGGTTTGGGTTTGGGTTTGGGTGTGGGTTTGGGTTTGGGTTTGGGT
>JAESGV010001336.1_pt1 | contig 10361 bp, 11 predicted proteins | sample 9269781 | NCBI WGS metagenome assembly JAESGV01 (sample SAMN15741586, study PRJNA653496) | algae metagenome | isolation source: Tildeniella torsiva UHER 1998/13D and co-occurring heterotrophs from... | place: Slovakia: Slovak Paradise National Park, Hrabusice, Kosice Region | collected 2000-01-01
TCAAACAAAAAGTAAATGCATCTAGTTTGTACACAATACCAGGAAAAACAACCGTTAAAAAACTAGAAACACGGTCCCATAGTGACCCAGGTATTATCATAAAAATCTCACCCGATGAGTTATCACTATCGTCGCACGAACCAGAATGTAAACATTGCAAACATATTATTTGCAATTGTCCTGACGCAAAAAAGAGATGGCAAGCTCAAATTCGATACGAAAAGGATATCTTGATTTTAATCCGCCTTACACAACTAGAGAACAATCCCATTAACGTACGCGTCATGATATGCAAACAAGTCGCCAAAAAATTACTAGAACTCAAAAAATATGACTACATTATCAAGTGCGTTGAAACATTATCCAAATTCAGAGTCACGTTGAAACGTAGGACAAGCATAGAAAAGATTCTCAAAGCAGTGTTTCGAAATACACCTGTTTGTCGAGATGTAATCTACATTGACGCCATGTTCGCTACCATGGATAAGTACGATCCCAGACTATCAGAAGATTGGTTACACATGAAATTATTACATTTTCGCGTTCGCCATAATGCCACTCATGAACGAGATTATTTGGAACAACAAATTGGAAAATTAATTCACGAATACAGTTCAAGAACAGTGAGTGATCCTATACGTGCAAAAGGATGGTACTCACTCATCGCGTTCGAACATGAGATTTTAGGATTTACTAGACATGTAGAAACACTATTCAGAGAGTGTAAAGGTGCTGAGAAACTATTAGAATACCAAACAACAAAAGTACGAGCACATATCGCAGAAGTGTCGGGATTCGTACAATGGAAAGATCAACGTGATTTGGAAAAGTGTAGAACGACTTTCTATAGCGCGTACAAGTACTACTCCAAGGGTGGAAATATCAAATCTGCACTTTCTGCAATGTGTTACTCGATGGCGTTATACAACTTTATAGCAAAGAAGAAACAGTGTAATGGTGAAATTACAGTATTGTTGTCATGGATGACATCGAATGCAATTGAAGATTCGTTGGCAATGATGGAAGAGAATAAACAAGTCAAGGAGGAACAATTCCCATCGCTGATGATTGTTTTGAGAAAAAGATTGATAAATGTATTACAAAGAGAGCTAAGAGAAATAGGAAGAGATAACAAGTGTAGTTTGAATATTAATTATAGATCAGATGTCACGTTCTCGTTCGAGCAAACTGAAGTTTTAATTGATAATAATGAGTTTGTGATGGTTTTGTCGTTTAATTAAAGCACTGTTTTTGAAATCGCTGTACATTTTACAGCACCAACAATACGTTGTTGCTTTCTAAACCTCTTGCTACATATTCTGTGCAAGATTGACGTTATATAGCATTGCAAAAAGGTATTGCTTCACAATGACATTATGTGAAAGTTTGATTTGGCGATGATAAACAAAATGCACAACATCTAAAACACAACATCTTGCCAAATGAATGCTACTGCATATACCACTTGTGTCTCGATTTTTACTTTTTAGCTTCTAAAAAGATAACGACGAAAATGGCAATGGTATTATCGAAAAACACGAACTACTCGCCATCGGAATTGTACACAATCCCTTCAAGCTTCGCGCTCTGTGGACCAGTAGAAATTATGCAACAGCAACTATTCACCATACTCAACAAACAAAGCCAAATAATTTTTCACAACACACTCATTAGAGCTGAAGCAATATAAGGATGCTAGAGGGTCTCCAAGTGATAGCGAAGAAGTGTCCAAAGAGATGCTGGCCGGTAGTAATCTTCGATGGTGGGTCCACGAGATTAGTCTAAGTGTTAGGAAGTCCAGAAGTGCCACCCAACTGAAACATCCGCGCCGGAGAAAAATAACGTCAAGGAAGAAGGTCCCTGTCTGCCCCTGCTTATCACGGGTAGATTAGGATCCAGACATCAAACAGTCCCCTCGGACAGTTCATGGCTTCCACACGCACTGCTTATCACTGTTTGTGGGCAAAGGGTCACGTTCTGTACGCTAGAGCTGTTTCTGCTTGGTTGATCTCGTTGGCGATTAACCTTTTTAGTCAACAAACGCCTTCAAGGTCAACCAACACTCCCACAATCAAACATAAAAGTTGTAGAACATGTAGAGGTATCGTTGTGGAATTCTCTACAAGTGGATTAGGTTCTGTGCCAGCGGTGTCGTGTATAACGATTGAAGTGTAATGTCGATTCATGCTCAACGTTGATTAACGCGTATCAATACATTCGATCAATGGTGACTTTATTCCTGAAATAACGGGATAGAGTGTTGGTACATGATGCTGGCACTTTCTGCGTGGGCTGAAATCCACCAGAGGTGACAAGAACAAGAAGCTGTGACCAGGCCTTTCCTTTTACCATTTGATGAATACAACACATAGTGACTACTAGTCACTGTTCGTATTCGATATGTACTGGAACATGTTCGTGGTATCTCTTGTGCTGGATAAGTGTCAATGAACACATCTTTTCTGTAGAAATCATTAAACTAAATTTTGTTGTGAATAAGCTTCTTTATTTCATTGATGCGATTCTGTTTGCCAATACTGGTCTTTCATCTTTAGCTGGGCATAATCCGATTTGTCTGCAAGCAACATCTGGTGTTTCTTGGTCGCGCAATTTTTGAACTAGATCGGGAAGTCTAGATACTAGCATAACGCATTCCGATTGAAGCATAGCTGGCATCATGAAGCATAGCTTGTTCATGTAATTTTCGAGCTGGGTGATAGTTCCATTGTTTTGCAATACCAATTCAATAGTTTCAACGGCAAAGTGGCAGAGGTCACACTTGGTCAAGGAGAAGTTCTCTTCGCCTGGTGTTATTGGTGCTAGTTGCACGGCAGCGTGTAGGCAAGTCATAACAACTGCGATGACTACGAGTAGCTTGATTAACATGATTGAGCGATAGTTTTCTAAATTGATTGTTGCCAACCAAACCAGATCTGGCTAACTGGTGGCTTCTAAAACGCACAAACAACTGGGAAATGCCGCGAATATTTAGAAAAAAACGGCTACTGGTATCTTCAACGCCAATGGTTTAAATTCGATTTGACTACAACCCTTAGTCATGGCACGTACTTGGCTAGTGAAATAGCATACACTGTTCACTTGGTCGTACGCGTATCAAAATCTTTATTCTTAGGTCACATTGCTGCACTACTGTTCTTCTTTCTCGTAAATTAACGTGGTATATGTCCATCTAGCACATTCTATGAATAAAGATAACTGCGCACTAGTGTACGCGACAAAGCAACATCAAGATGGAGATCTAAATTGCATTTGCCTATTAGTTCGCAATTAAAGCTCAATGCTGATATACTTATTCAAATTAGTACTATCGTTTTAATTACGACACTTGCTAGTAGAACCTTCTTCAAGGTGTTTTGTCTTGACAAGGCGGACAAACACATCTTGTTTTGAAATAATCAGCTTTCATTCGTCAGTTGACCCTAAACAAAAACCAAGCGCCCAACAAACTACATACACAAATGTTTGGCAAGAAGAAGGGCAAAGAAAAGGTTGTGGAAATATTTGGACAAAATCTTCCGGAAGAAGGGGTTCCACACGTTGTCACAGAAGGGTTGGCACTTTTGGCAGAACGTTCGCTTTGCTCAGAGGGTTTATTTAGATTGTCTGGAGATAACACACAAATGCAACAACTCAAAAAAGAATTTAATGAGGGAAAATATCCAACTGCGGAGGCTACACGCGAAATTTTATCAAAACAAAAAGAACACACAATATCTGGAATGGTTAAAATGTATTTTAGGGAGCTTCCAGATCCACTGTTAACTTATGACCACTATGACATGTTTATCGCAGCGCATGGTACATTTTATTTAACACAACTGACAAAATAGGTGTACCTGATCACGACACGCGATTACTCGTTATCAAAAAAGTCCTAACGTTTTTGCCAGAACAAAACATGATTATCTTACGCATACTATGCAAGTTTTTGCACGAGCTTATCAAATATGAAGACCAAAACAAAATGACCTCCATGAACTTGTCTATCGTTTTCGCACCCAATTTACTAAGACCAGAAGGTCATCAAATAGGACTTATGTTGACAGATAGCGCATATAGTACTGGTTTGATGAAAACGTTGATAGAATATTTTGATTTTTTGTTCGAAGATGCAAACTTGGAAGAAGAAACACCACAAGAACTCATTCCAGGTTCACGCGATAGTATCAATCGAGTCACTGATGTAAATATAGCAAAAGAAGAGATCAAACGTTTGACTATTAATTTGAAAGAGTCACCGATTTTGGGCATGAAGCCAACACCACCACCGCGAAAACCATCAGTCAGACCAGTACCTCCACAAACGTTAATGAATAGTCAAGCACCACAACATGATCCATTCGTTCGTCGCGCTTCCGATTTGGCACCTCCACCATCAACGCATGCTCGTTCACAATCTGTATTCGGAGGAGGAACGTCACCAAAATTACCATCTCCACCACCAACCAGACCATGGAACTTGCGCGATCCATTACCAGAAATTCCACCACCATCACCACGTCAGAGACCATTACCAAGTCCACAACGATCAAATTCCGTAGAAGAAGATTCCAAATCACCAACTCACACACGGTCACTATCCTCTGACAAGAAGGTTCCACCACCACCAGTACCAAAGAAACCATCACAAATCGCACAAGAAGAGCAGATAAAACGTGGTTCTATGAGAGGTGCGCTTCCACAAGTTCCATACCCCAAAGACGACCCTTTCGCACCTTCAACGAAACCATCTCCACCAATACCTGGAAATCGAACAAATCGTACGCAAACGACGTTCGCACCGTATATTCCAAAGAGAGACGATCTATCTAATTACGATTCACCTAAGTGGTCTCCTCCAAGGAGACCTGTATCACCACCAGAAACAAGTCCTAAAACACCTGATGAATTCCCACCAAGAAAACAATCACCAACTCCAACTACTAGTAACAGGTCACCACCAGTACTCCCACCATCACCCAAGAGCTTGAGACCAGTTTCTCCAACGACGAATGGTGCTCCACCAGTTAAGAAGGCGCTGCCTGCAAGACCTGTATCATCACGAATAAGCAATTGGCCACCTGCAACTGTATCAGATGAAAATGACCAATAATTGAGTAAATAGTATTTATTTGAAAAATGTAGAGGGATGTACTGTTGATGTTGGTGCTGACGTTTTCTTTTGTTCTGCTAGTTTCTTTTGTATAAACATATTACTCAATTGGGCTTCTTGATCTTTGAAAGTATTCTTAAATACTTGCTGTTCAGCTTGCCGCTGTGATATTTCGTTTTGAAGTTGAGATTTAAGTGTAGATATTAGTTCATTTGTACTTTCAACAGTATCTGTTTTAGCATTTAGTAATTGATGATACCGGAGTTGCAACTGATTTGCTCTTTCTTCACTGAGTTGTAGCCGCTGTTCTGCGCCCTTCAGTCGATGGACCAACCGTGTTTGTTCTTCTGGATTAGATCGCTGCATACTGTCTAATTTGAATTCCAGCTTGAAAATTAGCAAAGTAACATTCTTACCTCTTTTATGTATGCATTTAATTCTGCTATCTGAAAATTTTGATTCATTATTATTTCACTACTCTTTGTATCTGGCACCGCGTCGTCTGATGTACTTTGTTTCTCTTTCTAAAACACTTAGTTTAGTTTCGCATATGTACCAGTTTAACAATCTCTGCTTCTAGCTCTCTATTCTTTTGATGCAATCGTTTCATAATCTTTTCAGCCATTTGGTTTTTCTCTTGCATTTTATCACTCATATCTAGTGAACTTGCTGTACTCAAATTATTCTTCTCTACGAACTTAATACGATTCCTATCGCTCTTTTCGTCTTTAGAAAAACTCGCAGATATTCGCTCTAGCTCATCAAGCGCGGAACCAATTGGTTCTAATTGTTGTACTCCCATTCGAGAAGAAGGTCGTTCATTTTGTTTCGATTTAAAAGTAGGTGTTGTAGAACGACTAGCTCCGGTTGATATCGGTCTCCTCTTGTCTTTAGACTCTTTACGTTGAATAGGACGCATTTAGCTAAGCAGTTACAACAATCAAACTGCTTGACACATGAAAGTGAACGTAATTCTTTTGGAACAGCTGGTGTCAGTTGACAGTTTAATAATGCAAAAAATACCACTTGACATCCTAGACCTTATTATCCAATTCAAAGACGATGACCCAGTATTTATCGTTAAAATTACTCGTTTATCTTCATGTTTCTACAAACAATACACGTCAGACGCGATTTGGGAGAAAATCTTTTTGAAAAAACATCCATTTGCAAAGAACTTTCTTAAAAAAGAGTTTTACTACTCGTATTTTAACATGAACAAATACGAGACACTTAGGAAAAAATACGAAAAACAAAAAAGCAAAGAGTATATTTCGTACGTAATCGATGACGAGCTGAATATAGTGTTAACAGGGAGTTTTGGAAATGGAAAGACAGCGATGATTATACACCACACACAAGGAATCTTTTTTGATCAATCGGACCCTTTGACGTAGGTTCCATCTTTAAAACTAATTTGCTAGTGAAGACTCGTATCGCAAATATGCCAAAACATATAACCACAAATGTGTTATTGACGTGTTTGATGTTGCAGGTGCATACGAACACAATGAAGATACATCAGCATGGTATACAAAAAAAGCAAATTGTTTCCTATTCTCCTGTGCACTTGACAATCGACAATCATTATTAGATTTAGAAACAAATTGGATACCATTAGCAAAGAAAATCTTACAAACAGATGTCCTGCCAAGTATTCTTGTCGCTAACAAAGATGACGATTCTGCACAACGAGTAATAACTACAGAAGAACTAGAAGAATTCGCACAAAAGCATAACATACAATGCGTACGTCAAGTGAGCGCAAAAACAGGTAAAGGTATAGAAGAGTTATTTAAAACTGCTGCGCACATCGCGTTTGATGCAAAACATGGTATTCATCAAGTTTATCGTATGTTAGAAGCTAGACAACCATTACAGTTTGTCGAGCCAAAGATGTCACCTTTTTTACAAAAGAAAAAGAACTGCATTGTTATGTAGATTATAGTAGTTTCTTTATGATCGCTGTTCCTAGTTCTGGATCTTGTGAATAACACTTTTGTATCCATGCTCTACTAAACACTCGTTTATCAACCATTGTCAAGTAACGAGTTTTTTCGGTGATTTTAGTTGACATATAGGTGAGAATGGCTTGTATAACTTGTCTGTATCGATATGAGATAAGTAGTCGTTTCATCCAGTGTCGTTCCTCTTTGGCTTTTGCCATAACGTGCATGAACCATAGTAACGAGCTCTTCTCCTCTATTTCTGGTGTTAGATTCTCTATACGCTCTTCTATCGAATCATCATCATTGATTTCTTTCCGTATTATCTCTTTTAATTGCTTCTTTATCATTAACTTCTGTACAATAAGCAAATCTCGTTCGTTTTCCAAATAGTCGGGTATCTGCGATAGTAAAATAGGTAATGTACATGAGTGATCGTATAGATGTTGTAAGTACTCGTAAGCGTCGTTTAAAGTGAACACTCGTGGTAGCTTTGATTTCATTTCGAATGGTGGTGTGATGACTGGTTCTTGCTTTTGTTTCTCTTTCAATTGCAATCGTAGATGATGTATCGCAAACGATAGTGATATGAACGAAGCACCAGTATATTCTAACTTTTCTTCTGTATGAATAACTGTCGTTGGCTCTTCATGCGTGACCTCATCCTTTTTAGGCTCTACACGTGGACCATTCTCGTCAAACCATTTCATCAATCTTCTCAAAAACTTTCTTTTATGTTGTTTTGGCCTCTCTTCCTCTCCAAACATGTATCTATACAACCCAACAGCGTTATCATAAAATCGTTTCATACTTTGTGTCGTATCGTACATCATATTATAGTACAACCCCGTTTCGTTGTAGTAATTGTTATTATAATAGTGTGATGTTGCTAAATCTTCCAAAACATCCATGAATGATTCTACAAGTCCAGAAAAACTGGGCGTATGTTCGACTTGCTTAGTTTGATTTGTTTTTTGTTGCAAGTATCGGTGGTAATTGTGTAGTGGAATTTGTTCGATAGTTCCTTGGTCTACTAGTGCTGCATCGACTGAATTTTGATCGACAAAATGTTTTGGAGGTTCCGATAAAGAATGTCGTAGTTGTCCGTTCAGTAGATTTATCGATGTTGACGCTATTCCTGTTTGTGATGTTGTCGTAGGTGTAACCCATTTTCTCCTACCATAGAATGGTTTTAATTTTGATGGTTTTAACACAATGTGCGGTGTAACAGGAGTATGTTGAGAGGCGTCGTGTGTTAACAGTAAATCATGTAGACTAGACAAAACGTTTGTATTTGAATTATCAGTACTCGTGTCTCGCTCAACTTCTCTTACTAATAAATCGTAGATGTCATCACCACTGTTTTGCATGAAATAAACAATTACAAAGATCAACCATAAGAAAATGGTCTCCTGTACCAGATTCGATCTCCACTCTCTTCGTACTGTGCCTTATACACTGGATACTTCTCATATGATGTCAACGAAGCTAGAATACTTCCACCAATCCAAGAACTGAATCCTCTCTCAGGCGGGCTTCCTACACGATATTTGCGCTCCACTCCATCGTTAAAAACATTATCTATACCATATGCTAAACTTCCTGCACCAGATAGTACATTGTTATATGGCGTGTAAGAGTTAACTTCTTGAGAAATATCTGTGAATTTCGCTGCTTCTCTGATTCCAATACTCTCAATACCAACCACTGCATAAAGTTAAGAATTATGAAACTACTTACAGCTAGGATCAAATAGAACATTGACGCCTTTATTGATCATAGCGTTGTTGTATTGAATAACTTTTCCATCTGGTAGTTTAAACTCTTTCATCGTTATGTCTGACTCCAGGTAGTGATGATTTTTCCTCTTCAACTCATCAACTTGCTCTAAATATCTTACAGGTACGCCTAATATCTATTTGTCAAGAAAATAAGAACTTCATACCTGACACAAGTACTGTGTTATAGTTCTGCCACCAATAGGTAGTTCCACTACTCCATGGTATACCTCTGCAGAGTTATGTACAGGACATATTGTAGTAGTTGTTTCACCAATATCGATTGCAATTCCGAAACTTCTACCGCTTGCAAATACTGAACATAATTGTTGTGAAGAAAACCCAACTGATTCTGCGTGTAAGTCTTCAAAAGCAAATTCTCCAATTTGTACATGCGTGGACTTTGGAGTGAGCACGTTCTCAAGAAATAGTAAGTGGTTGCATGATATTGTTGTATTAGTTCTTTCATTGAGATTGTGTATACTGTTTTTTGCGTGTTGCCAAAGAATTTTAGCGTGTTCAAACGATGCGATATGTCTGTTTTGAATAGGGTATCTGAATTCTTCGTTGTGCTCTACTGAAAAACGTTCTGTATCGATATTTTGTGCATTTTCTTCATAACAGCACGGTATCCATACATCATCAGGGTCATTACTAGTGTCGGAAGTTTTGTTGTGTTTGTTCTTCGCGATAATTGTTCTGTAAACAAATTTAGGTGCATCATCTCCCGCTAAACCTATTTGTGTTTGGTACGAGCCTGTATTAATAACTTGAATACCAGCTTCAGACATGTATTGTTGTGTCATGTTTGCGTGTTGACCAGCCTCCCACAATAATAACACTCAATTTTCCTAAAATTTGATGCTTAAAAGCAATGCAAACCAACACTCAACCAGGCAAACTACAAGATGAACGGCCTTCCACCACAGGCACCCCCATCTAAAAAGAAGAGAAAACGGCCTACAGCCAGTTCTTCTGAAATTCGCGCGCCTGCACCACCAAGTGGAAAAAGCAGATCGAAAAATGTCGCTTTCCAAGCACCACAAGAACCAAAGAAAAAGAAAAATCACGATTATGAAGCCAATTTTGAAGAGAAACAATTTGTTTTGCGCGTACCGTTAAACCTCGCCGATCAAATCAAAAACGTTTTAAAAGAAGCAGAACAACGCGATAAATCGAAAAAGAAAGATCACAACAAAGGAGAAAAGCGTACAGACCTAGATATTGATATCGTTTTTGGTGAACACCCCGATTTGATGAAGTTTTTCAAGTCTGGTGTTTGTCCACAACTTCCAGAAGAACCAATGCTTCTACAAAATGGCGCAGTCGAAAACAAAAAATTAAAAAAACAAAAACGACGCGAACAAGAAGCAAAACTACAAAAATTGATGGATGACAGTGGATATCTTTCAGATGTAGAATATGGATTAGAACAAACTCGTTTAGGACGTTTCCGCTTCCATGATCAACTTTATCCGTGCGAACTAGTCGATATTCCAACAATAGTTGAAGCATACAAAAGTA
>JAESGV010001337.1_pt1 | contig 10349 bp, 12 predicted proteins | sample 9269781 | NCBI WGS metagenome assembly JAESGV01 (sample SAMN15741586, study PRJNA653496) | algae metagenome | isolation source: Tildeniella torsiva UHER 1998/13D and co-occurring heterotrophs from... | place: Slovakia: Slovak Paradise National Park, Hrabusice, Kosice Region | collected 2000-01-01
ACAGTTCTTGGAAACCCATCAACAATAACACCATTCTCATACTCTGGTGATAACAATTTTGTGAATACCAACTCGATAACTTGACGATCACTTATCAAGTGTCCTTGATCTTTAAGTTTACGCATCTCTGGTGTATCTAACAACTCGGAAGTGCCAATGGGTTTTGCAGTGATACCTCTTTCGCGCATAATGTACTTGTTCATGGTGCCTTTTCCTGCTCCTGGTGCTCCAAGTAGAAAATAAATTTCTTTTGGAAAATGGAGTCTGGTACGACCGAAATGCTCTTCTAGTTTTTTGACAACATTGAGAAAAATGATTTCTGGATCTTTGATTTCGAGCTCTTCCTCTTGAATATTTTTTTCTGCTGTGATGATTATTGGTGTTTGTTGAGCGATAGGTTGTTCTGTAATAATTGTTGCGGGTATTGGAACTGCTGTACCATCTTGTGGGATTATTTTTATCGGTATTTGTGTGGTGGTACTAGTCGTTGTTATAATAGGATCTAGTGCCGTTGTGTAGCGACGAAACTGTGAACGAGTGTTTTGGTACGAGCATAAACAGTTGATAGCGTTGTGTTTCGATGGAACAACTCGCAGTAGCTTGCGCAGATGCATTTTTGAGTCGTTTTCACCTAATTTTACAATTTGTTAGACAAAATGTCATAAGAGCAGCACATGAGAAACTTCGGCAGGAAGCACCTTCTCGCAGATGTGCACGTACTACAAGAAACGCAAAGCTATGCTGGAAATTTACAAAGCTTGTGTGACAGGCGATGGGTAACGTTTCACCTGCGACACGAGAAGCAGTAAGCGATGATGTTCAGGCTCTACAATCACATGCCGTTATTTCCCAACCCGAAATTATACATGTCACGCCTATGCCACCGCAATTAATAGATCAAATTTCACCACGAGAAACACCTCGCGTTATTATTGACTGGCACGATCTGGATCCAAGTGAATTATTGCCTTGCGAGGCAATCGTACATATTATCAGTTTTTTCGAACTATCGTTGCAACGAATCTTGGCAAGTTCTACACCAGAGACAATCGAAAAACAAACTATGAAGTTGATGTACGGTTATTTGGCATACGATCCGCATCGCACTTTATTTCCAGTCTATACAAATGTACTATTTTGCTCAAATGCGCTCAGTACGAGAAAAAATCCGTTCACAAGCCTCACTTGGAATCCTTTTCGATTTGTAGAGTCATTCACTGTTCAAAAAAACGTGAATGACTTCGAGTATGTTCATAAATGTTTAATGGATGCTCCGCTACGCGTATCAAAACTTTCGATCACTTATTATGCTCGAGATGAACAATATGACGAAAAATACTTTTTCACGCTAGAGAAACTCATCAATTTGCAACAACTCCACATTGAAGTTCGAATCGCATCTAACGTACTGCATCCATCCGGACTCATCAACTATCGTGGCATATTACAAGCCATGCCAAAACTAGAACATTTCAAAGTCTATGGCCACAAAATGGAAAACGATTTGTTCATGGATCAAGATGAAACGTTAGAACTTACAGCGTTACGTCATCTAGACTTGTCGTGCTACCAGTTCCCAAAAGAATCAGATCTATTGCAAAAGTTACCACCATTGAAGAAATTAAAACTTCAAGCGACCCAACCAAGTGAATTACCATATGATTTTTCAGGAAAAGAATTAGAATCGTTGACGATTACACGTTCCGAGTTGAATGAGATGCATATGCTACAGATCATTTCCAATACCACTCTTACAAGTTTGGAATTGTACAATTGTACGATCAGTGAACAGAATTTGAGTCTATTGTCAAATATGAAACTCAAGAAACTCGTTGTACAAGTTAGACCAATATTTCCAAAGACAATTATTCCCATTTTAAACTTGGACGCGTTAGTGCACTTGGATATAGAGTTTACTGCTTTGAACGCTGAACTAGCACAACTACTATCAACTTCGACTCGATTAGAGTCACTGTTTCTGTCTCATCACTCGATTTCTGATGATCTACTATCGATACTCTTTGAAAGTAGTCAATCGAAACTATCACTAATAACGTTTAGTTTGATGGAAGCCAGAGATGTAACGTTTTATGGATTAAAATCAATACTAGGCCAAAAGAATAATAATACAAGATTAGAGACATTACGCATTGCATACAATGAAGAAATGGATGCTGGTTTATCAGCGTTGACTACGCATACTAGTCTTACAACGTTGGAACTTCACTCGAAGGCACAAAAGACGATCGCGAATGAAGCGTTATTTGCAAGTACAACTGTAACGACACTTAAACTTGTCAACTTGCAAATGACAGAGTGGATTTTGGTAGAAGCCATTGCAAACAATACTACACTTACTGATTTGGAAATGAAATCCATGCAAATAGGATACAATGGAGTTGAGGCTTTGATTTTGAAGAACAAGACATTGAAAAGATTGGGAATAGATTGTCAAGAGCAAAACATGTTAGTGCACTATTCGAGTAAGAACAGGACATTAGAAGAATTATCAAGCCCAATTTTCGCAGATGATGACAATGTTACTAAAATGTTTTCTAAGAACAAGAAAATAGTAAACGTAACTACTTAGCTCACATTATTATCACTATTCTAAGCGACAGTGACGTTTTTTTGATCAAATCCAAGTTGTCTGCAAACGAAACAAACTGAAGCGAAAGAACAACATGTCTCAGACTAGTAACAAGAAAACAGTTACGAGCAACACACCAAAAGATCTAATTACTGACATTAACGCGAACCACCACAAATACATTCTCCGTGTTGGACAATTCAACGTTTTAAACTTGGTAAAAGAAAATGTAAATTTTTATGGAAAGAGTCACTACAGCGCCGATGAAGTTACGCTAAAAGTAAACTGGATCGCAGACCAGTTGAAGAGAATGAACTCTGGTATTGTTGGATTCGAAGAAGTTTTCGATCATGCAACACTATTACGCGCTACAAAAGCATCAGGTCTTTACCAAGACTCGAATGTCATCTCCGCAAACGCAAATGGACATGGTCCAACTGTTGCGATCGCATCCATATTTCCTATTTTATCTACCAAGGTTATTCAAGATTTTCCAACAAGTGCCATCATGGAGTACAACAATGTACAAATTCCAATTGTAAAATTCTCAAGACCTATCCTACGCGCAGAGGTACAACTTCCATTCGGTCGTACAGTAGTCGTGTACGTTGTTCATGCAAAAAGTAAACGCCCTATCGTTTCTGACCAAAGTAGACACGATCAAAAAGCAAAAGCTGTAGGACATGGTTTGTCCTTACTTGTTCGTGCTGCAGAATCTGTTGCATTACGTCACATTATCGTTGACGAGTTGGAAAACAATCCGCTGCAACCAGTCATTCTAATTGGAGATTTAAACGATGAAGCTCATGCTGTAACTACAGAAATTATCACTGGTACTCAACCATGGAAGTCGTTACCACAAAAAGTAAAGAATTCTATCTGGAACACATTGTTGTGGCCCACCACGGAAATTCAACAAAGAAGTATGAACAAAGATGTGTTGTATTCTCACATACATAACGGGAGATACGATGTTCTTGATCATGTTATGGTTTCTCAACATTTTGTGAGATCGAATCCAAATCATCATTCGTATGTACAGTATGTACAAATGTTTAATGATCATGTGTTGGATGAGACACTTACGGAAGAGAAGAGAACTGAAATAGAGTCAGATCATGGACAAGCTGTTACTGTTATCAAGATGTTGAGTGATACAGAGTTGAGTTCTATTCGTGGCAACAAAAGAAGTCGAGTTTAATGGTGCGAACAACATCTGCTGAGGTTACAGTTAATCATTGCATTCTCAGTAATAAAAATGTATAAAACTGCTAAAAAGATCCTATTTCGCTTCTTGCACAACATCAGTTACAAACTATCAACGTCAAATGTCACAAACAGAAGATAGGCAAACCGCTAGGAGTACACTTGAATTTGCGCTGTTATTAACTATTTAGAAAGTGACTGGGCAGAGTGGTACACATCACGTTCGGATGCGCGTACATACAATGAGGTTGTTGAATCATTAAATAATCAAAAAAATAATTCACCCACAATATCGGTAGATTCTGCTCCATCATCGCCGGCACCATCACCAACAACCCCACTAAGCGTAGAAGAGAAGAAAAATCGTAGAAAGAGTTTGAGTCAAAAACTAAACATATTCGGTAAATAACTATCTATTGGCAATGAGTAATTACAGTTTTTTCGAATTCACGTGGACTATCGCTTCCATTTTCCGACTTTTTGTCAGTATCATCTTTTTTTTCGTTTTGCTTTTCTTGATCGTTCAAAGACTGCTCGCCATGCACATCTCGCTTTACGGGTTCATGTAATACCATCAAACAATGTCTTTCGTTCTAGTATGAGTAGCGTTGTTCGCGTTTTGTATTTTTGAAAATTGATTTTTTAATAAACATCTAGTGCAGATAAAGCAAAGGTCAAGATTCAAAAGGAAAGCTAGATTCTCACGCTGCTGCATAGAGAAGTTGGTCCAGCAGCTAGCTTTTTGTTATCGAGGAATGTGATATCAAAATCGGTTGTTCGAAGAAACACGAACGGTCTACATGTCCTTAATGACTCAAGATTGCGGCCAAGTTATTGTAAGCCTGTCTGTTTTAAGCTCTAGCTACTCTGTTACAGAGTTAAAAATCGATTACACATGCAAGCCATTGCAGACCCCTCTAGCTTCACTCTAGATGACGCACCATTCCTATCCTCAACGTACCCTCTCTTTGGGTCGCTAGGCTACTTGGTAGTTATCTATGGTCTACAAACTACCCTCTCACTAGTGTATGGTAAAAAGACAGAACCTCAAAAGCCAGAGAAGAAGAACATGGTAATGCACTTCCTTGTTCAATTACACAATGTAAATTTAATTGTCCTGTCACTAGCAATGTTGTGCGGCATTGTGTATGGCGCCTATGAACAAGCAACCAAGAACGGTTTCTTTAGAGGCTTGATATGCCCACTAGACTCCGAGGAGAGCCCAGTTCAATCAGGTAAGTACAAATAATCAACATTTAACATTGTCTTAGGTCACGTCGGCTTTTGGATGTATGTCTTCCATCTATCAAAGTACTACGAGTTGTTCGATACATTGTTACTAGTAGTCAAGAGAAAAGAGTTATTGACTCTACACGTATACCATCACTTTGCAATGATTTGGGTAACTTGGTCATGGCTACAACCCGAAAACCAATTTTACGTTGGTGGCTGGTGGTGCGTGTTGGTTAACTCTACAGTTCACACCATCATGTATTACTACTACTTCCGTACTGCTAATGGCGCTCGTGTATCATGGAAATACTTGTTAACAGCAGGCCAAATTGTGCAATTGTTCAGTGGTTTCATTCTAGTAAACTATTGGCTACTAATCAGAGATGAAAACCAATGCAATCGTGGTATCTATGGAGGTTTGCTCTCACACGGTGTCAACATCACATTGATCATTCAATTCGTACTATTCTACATTGACTTGTACATGAAACCAAAGTCTAAGCCAAAGACGCAATAAATTATTTTTTTGAAACTGTCAAACTTGTACAGTCAACGTTAAGAAAGGGACACGTATGGGGTCTGTTTACCGACCTGTGGATGAAGACCACGAGATATGTGGGCCTTTCCACGTCAAAAGAAATGCAAGAGCACACCACATGTTAGTTTTGTAGTATTTTGCTCATCTGTAGAATCATGCTGATACTTCACGTTGTCATGGTTGGATTAATGGTTGGACTAGGCGCTTGGGAAATATCCATGTTCAATATGAATCGAGATTTAAGCGACACAGAAAGTTGCAAAGTTGCGACAATGAGAAATGTTATGCTAGCAAACGTAAGCACAGAAACAGTTCTCACAGTGTAGGGAATTATCGACGTACTCACCGCAGCATTTTCGCTCGTATCCATAATAGTTATGTTATCATTCATTCCGCTTCGCATATCGACAGTCACAGGGCACATTTTATCTTTCCTACACTCTTTACTCATGTTGTCTTCGTTAGGTCTCATGATAACAAATTCATCGCTGACGTGGGCAGGAAGATGCAACGAGAAGGACTCGACAAGGAACTTTTATAACATGTTGAGTACCATGTACATTGTTATGTGGAGTTTAATGGGAGGTTACGTGCTCTCTGCCATTGTATTAACAGTTATTGCAAAAGGAATAGACATCAGAAGAGGTGTTGAAGAAACCAGATATGTAGCACTCAACGCTGCTGATTAAATTATTGTATTTTTACTGTGCTACTGGTCGCGATTCTGCAGCAAGTTTTCGTACTCTACGCTCATATTCATTCTTATCGTGAACAAATAAGTGATATGGTTCTGCTTGTGCTGGTGACGCGACATTTGGGTTGTCCAAAAGGTCTTGTATTCCCAATAAAATTTGCTTTACATTGATCGAGGGTTTCCAGTCATATTCTTCGTTCAAAATACTCAAACAGACAGTGCCGCTTGGATAAACATTAGGGTGGAATAGTGGTGGGACGAAAACGCATTTTGGTGGTTTCGCAGGATATTCTTCACTAAATTCCATGTTTAAACGATATTCGCCACCTTCCCAAATAGTCTAAACGTTAGCACATAAGTACAATTATTCGTACGCCTTGTTTTCCTGGAATTCCGCATTCCCACTTCATTAGATTGATATCACTACCGTTACTGGCAGGTCTCGCCCAAAATCCCTATTTAACACGTTAGAAAATAATAATAACGTACATATGGATGATCTTTTCGCCAGGCCTTTCGCTCTAGCATAATACGCTTTTGTGCCATACCGCTCATGATGATGTGAAGATTGTTTGTGATTGTAGAAGCAGCTCAACTTGCACAAACTCACAAATAGCTCGTAACGGTTAGAAGCACAACTTGATTTTTCTAGTGTTGTTCCAAGCAGCCATCATGTGTACTCGCTAAATAGCGGATAAAGTGGGAAAATGCGAACAATCGTCAGAATACAAGGGAACAGATTGGGTAGTAAATATTTTACACGTTACTTCTGAAGAGTCATACGACCGTCCAGTGTTGGAGAGATTGTTTTTCCAGTTACTCTTTGCATGAGAATCATTTGAAGATCGACGCCTTCCTCAGGAGTCACTACAAATGGAAGTCCAACCATCATAGAATAATCGTCACCACCAAATGTTAAGAAAGTACTAGTCATTACAGTCATAGTTGAGTTGGCTTGTAAGTTAGCGTACCCATTAGGTGTTTGAAATTGTACAGATATAATGCGACTACCAACAGGCTTGTCCAAATTGTACACAACACGTAGACCAGAAAATATTGGGAACCTTCCACTATTTTCATCAACTTTGCTTACACCATGTTCCAACATTTGCATCAATATGGTTCCATTCAAAGTCACAACAGTGTACTTGTTAGAGAATGGCATCATATCAACAATACTACCTTTTGTAAGATCAGAGTTAGCAGGATAAATCTTATTGCAACGGATACTACCTCCGTTAAAGTACGAAATCGTAGTGTTACCGAACGTACGCATTTCATCACAAATAAAATTACCCAAATTGGTTTCTCTGCTGCGCATTTCACTTGCACGACCTTCCAGCTCAACTGTAGTGCGTGCTATGACGACAGAGTACTCTTTCTTGATTTGATCTTCATAAGAATTTATCATAGCATCCATATCTGGATCTGTAGGAAGATCTGCAGTAATTGGTATGCTGTTGTACTGAAACACTGGTTTTGTAAAGTTAAAGTTGACTCTGATGTGCCAAATATCTTGCCAATCTTGACTTGCTGTTACATACGCAGCGTCACCACAATCTTTACTCATTTTCACTTGGTGATCATGTCCACTTACAATTAGATCGATTCCTCGTACTTTTGCAAGCTCACAGTTATCAGCTGCAGCCATGTGCGAAAGAGCAATGATGAACGTTGCACCTTGTGCTTTTAAACTTTGCACTTGCACTGCAGCAACTTCGTATGGATCTAAAATTTCAATCGATTTGTTCGTTGGTCCAAACTGCAGAAGAACACCAAACAAACCAATCTTTTGCTTTCCATACATGTGTATAATATTTTCTGGTGCATTGAATGGCATGTTTCGTACGTTTGAGTTGATCCAAGTAAACTTGGATTCGTAGAAACGATCAGTAAGCGTCTGTACGTCGTAGTCGTATTCATGGTTACCAAGACATGCGTAACTGTTGTTAGTATCACTGTGAATGACTTACTTGAGTCCCATCATATTGTTCGCGACGATCATTTGCTTGCCTTTAAAGATTGTACTCATAAGCGATGGTGAAATTAAATCTCCGCCGAATAGGACCAATACGTCGCTAGGATTCTTTTTCTTTGCTTTTACGGATTTTATGTATGTGGCTACGCGACTGCATCCTCCTCGTGGTTCTGGTGTTGCGATAGATACGGGATTTAACTCGTAAACGTCGTTGTAGGTGATGATATCGAGAATCAGTGGGTTGTCGTCTACCACTGGTGCGTTTGGGTATATTGGATTGCGTCGTGAAGCAAGTACGGTTGTTGTTATTGCCCAAATCAATAGAGCCACTACCACCATAGTCACGACAGTAATTAGCACTGCTAATTTAATATTGATTCGTTGCTTTTTCACACCAGTGAATGGCACTTGATCACTGTAGTACTCACTACTGTTCATGATGCAATGTGGGCGAGTTGTCAAAAGTCGTGTTACAAAAAGAAAGCCCGCAAATTATTTACACTTTTTATTGCTGTAGTGGCATGACAGTCAAAAAGAATATAAGATGCTGGCCTGGAGAATTGAATGTGAATTTTTCGATTGTGCATTGAGATTGAATTGTTACAACTTGCTCTCTGCTAAATTTTACGCAAACTAAAGAAGAACAGTCATCTTCGCTACATGCAATTTGTAGGCACTCTATTTGCGATTTCTCAACTGTTATGTCACAAAGGCCTGCAAATGTTTTAAGAGTGGAGGTAAGAAGGTTTCCATCAAGTGGAAGCTCTGGAATGTAGTGCCATTTTTGTGTAATTGCAATCTGTACCATCAAATGATTAAGATTTTGACACTCTCTTCTAGTCCCAGCAAAAAACGTCATTCAGTAGTATTACTGTTCTCTCAACCAAGTCTACTTCTGGTTTAGAGTAACTGTTGCCGTCTATATATTTTTTGTCTGAAAATTGATTTTTTAACAGTAAAAGTAAACGGGGAGAGTTGTATGTTGCAATTTTGTCATTCACACAACTACATACTGAAACAATGTCGTGCACAACAGATAGTGGACCTTCTATACGTTGTTTGTACTCCCTTGTCCGCATCTTTGTAAAAACGCGCCAACATGCCACAACGGTGGCTTCTATGTGCAGCAGGAGATAATTCATATGGTGTTCTTGGTGTTGGAAAATCTTCAGAAGAGCTAGAATCTACACCACACATCACAGAGTGTAGATTCGAGAACGAATACAAAATCGAGCACATACAATTGCCCAGTGGATCATTCGGCGAATACATGGTCGTGGTTGCGACATTAGCTAACAAAACACAAGAACTATATTGGGCTGGCTCAAAATCCGTTCCACACACATCCCACAACGCATTTTCTTTCACTAAATGGGAATTACAGCTGCCTAAAAACACGAATATTATTGACGTGGTTGTAGGATGGTTCAGAACAGCACTTCTTGTTGAAATAGATGGCAAAAGAACTGTGCTCTACACAAAAGATATTCACGGAACAGTTGTTGATATTGGCGAGTACGCAAAGCCCTTACTTGGCCACACCAGTGAAAATTGGTCTATCAGACACCTCATTAATAATGCTAACAGAAACTAACGAGTTTCATGTGTACGCTGTAAAAGGCATTCGCATCAACAAGATTCAAGTACACCGTGTTATGGAGGCTACGTGTGTAAGAGATATTTTCTTTAGCAGGTACAATGTAGTTATACAACGAGAGAACTCTTTGGTCTCATTCAAACATGGCGAGTTATTCAAGCTTCCAGCAACTGGAAAACCTTTGCACATTGCCGTTGGTAGAAGCTACACGTATGTACTTATAGAAACAGGGTACCTTGTCTTATACGTCCAAGATAGCCTGGTAGAGGAAATTAAATGCCCTAGTACCTTTCCAATCCACAGTGTTGTAGCCATGACATGCAGCTATGACGACCTTTTCATTCAAACAAGTGATCCTAACGATCTATGGGTATATGCAGAAGAACTAAAAAATACGAATGGTGCACTAGTAAACTGGAGAACCAGAGATCATGTGGAAAATGATCCTATTGTACGACAATTAGTAAGCATCGGGGCGAGTCACTACGGAACTTATTTCTTGTACAATGTCAT
>JAESGV010001338.1_pt1 | contig 10349 bp, 9 predicted proteins | sample 9269781 | NCBI WGS metagenome assembly JAESGV01 (sample SAMN15741586, study PRJNA653496) | algae metagenome | isolation source: Tildeniella torsiva UHER 1998/13D and co-occurring heterotrophs from... | place: Slovakia: Slovak Paradise National Park, Hrabusice, Kosice Region | collected 2000-01-01
AGCAGCTGCTTCAGCGACTTGATCTATTTTTTCTGAATTCCATGATCTTTTACGGCCATTTTTACGACTTTCGCGTTTTTCTGCAGTCAATTTCTTAGGACTAGATTTTGGCGACGTTGATGTTGAACTAGAGGTATTTGAAGTTGAATGTGATTCTTTTTGGTTCTCTCCCAATTCTGAATCGTGTTCAAGTTCTGGATCTGTGTCCTCGACATTTATTTCACTCTGCTTATTATTTTGATTGTCTTCTATCAATTCTTTGTATTTGCCTTTTGATTTTTGCACCGCCAAACCAGGTGGGTTTTCATTGTTGTATGGTTGTGGTTTTTCTAATTAATGTTAAAAGCAGCACGAATAGCATACGATTATTTTTTAGTTTTGCTGCACGTGCTCTTAGTTGTGCTGGTGGTTGTGTAGTTGTTGCTTTTTTTGTTGTTCCATTTGAACCTGTTCTACTTCGCGTACGAGGTGCTTCACACGCACCATCGTCAAAAAACAGACCTATTTTCGTTGTAGGCTTTTCTTCTATCCTAGTTCTCTTGCGACGACCACGTTCGTCTGTTGTTGCCATTTGTTTGCAATCAACCAGCAACCTTCAACGAAAACAACGCAACATGTCAAGAAGAGACGACTACCGCAGAGATAGAGACGATAGAAGGGGCTCTCGCAGAAGAAGTCGTAGTCCTGCAGATGACTATCATAATAGCAGTCGATACAATGACGAGCCACCACAAAAACGAGTCAAACAAACCAACGATACTACACAATTTTCTCGTCCATCGAATCCTTATCTTGTTGATGGTTACATTGAGCCACAACAACCTCGTACAAAACAACAACCAGTTTCGTTAGACGATATTATCAAAAAGAAAAAAGAACAAGAGGATGCAGAATCCAAACCAGTTTTCGTGAGTAAAAAAGCACGTGGAAAACGCGATTTATTAGGAGAAAATAAACAAGATGAAAAACGAGCACAGATCGAAGCAATGAGAAGGGAACGCGAAAAACTCTTAGAACAACATCAAGCTGCAACAGTCGATAAAACACGTGAGAAAGAAATACAAGAGATCAAAGATGATTATTTACACAAAAAAGATCAAAAGAAACGCATGTTGAAACAAAGCGAAAGAAACAAGTTTACATTTGATTGGAAAGAAGATGAAGATACCAGTGCAGATTCTATGGTTCATCACGAAGCACAATTATTATTCGGTCGTGGTAAAAGAGCAGGAATGGATCTATCCGCACAAAACACAAAAGAAAAAACAGAAAAGAAACGAGATTTAACAGATTTGAAACGATTGGGCAAGCCATGGCACGAAAAGACTCTAGAAGAGATGGACGAACGTGATTGGAGAATTCTAAAAGAAGATTATGAAATCTCAACCAAGGGTGGAAAAGTTCCAAATCCATTACGCAATTGGCATGAGAATGACTATATTTCTCAACCCATTTTGGAAGCCATTCGTGACGCTGGGTATGATGAACCAACTGCTATTCAAAGAGCCTGTATTCCTATTGGAGTTCAAAATCGTGATTTGATTGGTATCGCTGAAACAGGTTCAGGAAAGACATTTGCATTCGTGTTACCCATGTTGGTGTATATTTCAAAATTACCACCATTGACCGGTGATAGAATCCAAGATGGTCCATATGCGTTAGTACTGGCACCTACACGTGAATTGGCATTACAAATTGAAACCGAAACAAGAAAATTTGCGTCCAAGTTGGGATACAGAGTCCACTCAGTTATTGGTGGTGTCAATTACACAACACAAAATACATTATTACGTGATGGTTGTGAAATTTTAATCGGTACACCTGGTCGTTTAGTAGATTGTTTAGAAAATCACTTTGTAGTGTTAAATCAATGTAACTATTTGGTACTAGATGAAGCCGATAAGATGATCGATATGGGTTTCGAAGTATCATTGAACGCCATTCTAGATGCTATGCCAAGTAGTAACACTAGACCAGAAGATGAAACATTGGATGAAGTTGATCGTGTTTATCGTCAAACAACCATGTTTAGTGCTACTATGCCACCTGCACTTGAAAAGATCGCAAACAAGTATTTGAGAAGAAGAGTTATTGTTAATGTTGGTGAAGTTGGAAGAGCTGTAGAACGTATCGAACAAATTGTATCGTACTGCAAAGGAGAGAACGAGAAGAGAAGACAACTGCTATCGGTACTGGAAACTGCTGATCCGTTAATTCTCATCTTTGTGAATGAGAAGAGAACAGTTGATGAAGTAGCAAGAGCGATTAAAGATATGTACCGTGTTACTACTGTACATGGTAGTAAATCGCAAGATGCGAGAACAGCTGCTCTCAAGAACTTTGCTAATCATGAATATGATGTCATGGTTGCTACTGACGTGCTTGGTCGTGGTATTGACATCAAAGATATCACACTGGTAATCAATTATGATTTACCAAAATCCATCTCTACTTATACGCATAGAATTGGTCGTACAGCCCGTGCTGGTAGAGGAGGCAAAGCAATCAGCTTTTTCACAAGTGAAGATACCGAAATCGCTCCTGATTTGAAACAAATGTTGGAGAGGACAAAGAATACTGTACCATTAGAGTTACAAAAGCATGAATTGTTAGAAAAGAAACCAAATCAGTTGATCACCCAACCTCTGCAGAGAAAAAATCAAGTAATATTCAAGTAAAATTTTGCGCGTCACCTGTCGTGCACAAAAACCAAAACCAACATGTTGTTATCTATTTCTTGAGAGGGTTTGTTTGTACTCATCGCGCCAAAAACTTATCAGGCAAAAAGCGATGACAAAACTAGCAATGTACCAGTGCTTTTCTTTGCTCTATCTTTTTGGTACGTTAAATTCTATTTACTAACATTTTAACAGTATACTTGGCAACAATTTGCTCAGGTTAAAATGGAACAGTATATGCTGTACGTTAGCAAATACAAAAAAATAATTGTAGTGGGGATATAATGCACTAGGACAACTTGGCGATGGCACAACAAATTCTAGATTCACACCAAAACCGTTTGTGGACACAAATAATGTTCTTTCTGGAAAAATGGTGCTTCGTGTAGCAAGTAAAGGCAACTTTGCGATAATGTTAACTGACGCAAATACAATTGTTGGCACAGGACTGAATTCAAAGTATCAAGTTTTTAAAACTAAAAATATAGTGGACAGCTCGGAGACGGAACAACAGCAACAAAAACTGTACCAACAGCAGTTGTTGATGTTAATGGAGCATTAACAGGGAAGACAATTAAATTTATCGATGCAGGTTTGTCGCACTCACTAGTTGTTACTACTGACAACGACATTGTTGCGTGGGGATCTAATGGAAATAGTAATCATCATGGTAAATATTAACAGCAAAGGTATACTCATGGATCAAACAACTACACAACGAGCTAATCCTGTGCGAACCAATCTTACCAACACTATATTATTCGGTAAAGTAATAACTAGCATGGCTGTTGGTTTCTATCACAATATATTTCTAACAAGTGATGGTACAGTTGTGACCGTTGGTACCAATAGTGCTGGTAAATGATTTTTACTACTAACATATAGGTCAATTGGGCGATGGAACCTTGACAAATAGGCCCTATCCTGTAGCTGTGAACGACTCCAATGGACTGTTTACAAACAAGCAAATTCTTAAAGTATACAGTCATAATTATAATGCAGGTAAGCTGTTTATTATAGGTACTGATTAAAAGGCGTACAGACTACTGATGGTCAAGTGTACTTGATCTAACTCTTACTATCAGGTAATACCATCCATTCTCTTACATATGTCTAATTAGCTGCTAATATAAGTAGTACTGCTTATGTACAGAAAAATCCCGGAGCTATTGTTGATGTACTAGGTGTACTTAATAACACATCAATATACAAATTCTCATTGGCATACTATGCTTGTATAGCACTAACTGCATCAGGTCGTGTGATAACTTGGGGATCAAATTCGTAAGAATAAAACTAGTACACTAATAGTAGATATGCACAACTAGGAGATGGTACAACAACAGCTAAATTGTATCCTGTTTATGTTTCTGATATCAACAATACATTCGCAGGTAAAACAATAGTAAATGTAGTAGGTGCATGCTATAGTAACTATGTATTAACAAGTGATGGTATTGTTATTGGATGGGGTGATAACTCTTATTTGCAACTAGGCGATACAGGATTCACTATGAGACGTAATCCTTATTTTATTAATAATGCAACAAATTATAATTTTAATAATGTACAAGGATGTTTGGGAATTTATGGGTTTTTTGATGGTTCTGTTGGTTATCCACCAACCCCTACACCTTCATCAATAGCAACATCAACTTTGAGTCCTACTACAACAACTAACTCCACACCATCTACAACAAGTGCACCAACAACCACTACTGCCAGCTCCACAACTACACAAACAACTACATCTACACCAACCACAAGTACGCCTACGACCGCTACTACAACACCAACTAGTATCGCTGCCAGTCTAACAGTAACACCGACGTCAATAACTACGTCCACACCAACAACCACTATAACAACTAGTCCAACTCCTACCCTATCAACAACAGCTTCAACGACTATACAAACCACTGCAACACCATCAGTTGGTACTACATCGTTCCCTACCTTACCATGTGATGGAAGAGCAATACCAGGCGTACTCTTTGGTGATCAGTGCCAAGTGGATCTCAATACAACTGCTATCGCATTTGAACAGCTTTCATCTCTATCATATGTGAGTAACATAGTCACAAATATGACTACATCACTGTTACCAGGTTTACCACAACTATCTATTGTGAATAATATGCTATCAATGACAAGTGTTATAGACAGAACTAATGCTGGTAATCGTATGGGTATCATGTTCAAGAGAACGTACCCGATTAACAGAGTTCAAGCATTCGTAACATTTCAATTTGGAAATACAAGTTTTATTGGAAGTGGAATGGAACTGTGGTTATCTAATACGACCCGAAATGACATTAACTTTGGTGTAGCGTTACAGCAAAACCAAGCAGGAAACCAATACTTGGTTGTACGACATACTCTAACAGGGGAAGGTAAAAACTATAAGAAGATATCATGTACGTTCAACGCTAATACTATGTATGTTATGCTTCTGGCTGTTATTCCATCTACTGATGAACAAGGAGCAAAACTACAAGGTCAATTGATGACAATGAAGAATGACACGGTTTCACAAGTAGTGTCTATGGATCTGTCGAACAATGTTCTTTCGCATTTACAACTCTTATTTTGTGTGGCTGTATCAAGTTCAGGTACTTTGGAGGCACGTGCTATCCATGATATTACTACTGTTAACGTACTAATTGGTAGCTATGGTCTTCAACCTGTTACACTTATTGGTGCTATTGGTACAGTTAGTACATCAAGTCCGACTACTACAAGTCCACCTTCGGCAGCTGGTGCAATTCTAGGTGCAATAATTGCAATATTGATTATATTGTGCTGTTGTATGACTATTGCAGCTGCGCTATGCATACTTGGATACGTACTAAGACGTAGAAAATCGATGAGAATTCGCACTGTAAATAATCCGACAGATCAGCTGCCAGCAGCGCAAAACTATCCTCCTCCTGCGTCTGCGTACAATGAAGCATAGTAAATGAAGTGATTTATGTCAATCAAACTATGTTCTTCGTAGTATGTAACTCTTGTTTTAATTTGAAAAGATTCTTTTTCTCATCGACTATTTCAAGCTGATTTTGCAGTATTTCTTTGTGAATGTTTTCCAACTTTGAATCTATCGCTCTGTTTGTTTCTTCATTTGCTGTCTTCTCGCTTTCAACGGAGTCGCTTAATACTCTTAAGTCGTGATGGTGTGTATTAGCCTCAAATGCTCGTTCAAATTCTTCTAATTGCTCTACAGCAACCTTGATGTCGTCTAGTGTTGCTTCCAACTTGCTACAGAATTGTAGAAACAGCTCCCTTTTCGTCATTTTTGTTTTGCTCAACTTTATCCGCAAACATGAACACAAGTGGATCATTTCCGCTTCACCAAGCAGCATCAAATGGTGTTCTAGAAGTTGTACAACAGTTAATAGAACAAGACGGACACGATGTCGATGAACTCGATTGGGTATAACACGCAACTATAATGATTAAACTTCAGACTGGCATGACTGCATTGCACGAAGCAACAACACAAGGACACTTGGAAATTGTTAAATATTTATTGAGCAAGGGAGCGTTTATAGATGCACAAACAGCAGTACGATCTCAACATTTATTACTAATATTTGATAGGATGCAAAAGCAACACCACTACATCTGGTACAACTCTCTTTTTCAGCTCTATAACAGCTGTGTAGGCCGTAGATAATCAACGATACGACATAGCTTACTACTTGATAGAACACGGTGCTAGAAAAGACATCAAAGACGACGTACGTACAGTTTTGTTCATGTCTAACGCTTGTAGCTCGGAGTACGCTTTCAATAACAAGTTTCTAACAACTACAGCGTGTACCACGACACAAATCCGATTCCTATCAAATGACACAACTATTCTCACTTTTCGTTCCGCCAAATCGTAATAGTTTAACTTTACCACCAACACCGGACACATCAATTGCAACAGCTATAGAATCCAAACTATCACCACTCATTGATGTACCTATTATCGTACAAGAAGATGAACAACCCAAACGAAAACAAGTGCAAGAGTTGGATGATATCGAAGTGAAATATATGATAGAAGGATTAGGTATACATTATTATATCGGTACAATAGATAAGAATGGACAAAAGTGTGGTAGAGGAGAGTTGATTTACCCTAACGGTGTAACGTATGAGGGTGAATTTTTGAATGATACTCGCCATGGTTTTGGCAAACTAATGCAAAATATAGATGGAACAAATCTTCAAGTTGCACTTGGTGAGTGGGTATTTGATAAACCATCAGAAGTGGCTCAATGGAAAATCACTAGAGGAACATGGCACTATTTTGGACAAATTACACTTGTAAAATCGAAAAAGAAGAGCAAACCAGAGATTATCACGATAGATCATTTACTACGACACAATCATGTATGTTGTTATCTTACAACTAACCAAAAGGGTGAACTACACGAGTTACGTTCCAATTTCAAATATTTTGGTAATTTTATCATGGATAAAAGAGATGGTTTCGGTGTTTGTACATTTGGTAATGGTGATCGATACTATGGAGTATGGAAAGATGACATGTTGAGTGATCAAGGTACATACATCTACAAGAATGGAAACTTGTTCCAAGGTAAATTTAGTAGAGGTATGAGAAAGGGTAAAGGTATACTGTACATGCCCAGTGGTGATAGTATTGATGGTACGTGGGAAGGTGATAAAATATCATCAGCAGTACATCGATTCGCAACTCCACAAACATTTCCTACGTAACTAATCAACTATCTACTAACACTATAGTGCAATGTTACATGATATGATGACCACACTAAATGATACATTACGTAAAAGAAACTGTGAAAGTATCATTGCTCGTACCTATACTAGTATGGTTGGAATAACATCTCCAAACTCTATGTCTAGTAAATGGACACAATACTATATCACTCACAAAGATCAATGGGATAGAAACTGTTTTACAATACGTACAGCACTAGAGAGAAGTGATGTGAAAACACCAGATGTAAATGGACTATACTTTGAAATCATGTGGAGTACAACTGATGGATTCATGAGATCATTTGTAGATTTCTTTTTAGTATGTTTCCATGGTGTACATTATCGTACTGATCGTACACAACGGAAACAAGCTGTATCTGCACTACTTCATGCCAAAGATGATGTCAAGTCATTTGTAGAATATGTAGATACATTATTGGGTGACTTTTTCAAGAGTATATTTGATATATTGATACGAAGAGATAAAACAGATAAGAAAAGAGTAGAAATGTTTGAAACGTTACGTAATGAAGCATGTCAAATGGTTCCGAGTAGCATTGTACGTCATGTACTCGCCAAAGCTCACAATACGATATTCCCACTGTATGAAACATCATACCAAGAAGATGATAATAATATGAATCAACGTATTGATGCTATACGCTCCCACTGTACGCTACAAGCTATGGGTATACCAAGTATATTTGGACCACCTGATTCACAAGAACCATTTATTGAATGTATCAACAAGTTGGAACAATTAATAGCAGAACGTACAGTAGCTGGTAAAATTGGTGTACTATCAGTACTACGAAAAATGATTTTATCATCTATCAAAGAGAATAGACAAGAAAATCGTATTCGACAATTCCAACAAGAATCAAAAGAGTACACAAAAGATCATCAATTTCAAGATGAACAATGGCAACCAGGTGCTGATGATTTTGTCGGTGTTTATAGTTTTGTATTTTTACGATCAAATGTGAGAAACCATCATGCTCAGTTCCATTACGTTAATGATTGGAGACACGATGAAACAAACTCACAACCAGTTGCTCATTTACTTACATTTTATGAAGGTTTCTTGGAATTTGTTAGTGATTTGGATCCTAATTTGAAAACTGAAGAAGGTGAGTTTATTTCTACTCATACCATTGCCAAATCAGTAGAACGAGCAATAGTCAATACTAGTGAAAAATACAAGGCTATTCCTGTATCATGGAGATGGGTACCTGCATTACTATCGCATATTGGATTAGAAATAGGTGCGTTGCGGCTGACTAGTGTAAAAGTACATGATGGAGAAGTTACACCAGTATCATGCACAATGACCATTCCTAATGATTTTTTACGCGGTATCACTGATCACTTTGAAATTGCACAAGAGGCACTATCACTTGCAAAAGACAATCTTGGATTTGAAATGAAATTGGGAGAACCAATACTAGTGGAGTTCAGCAGAACTTACCCATCACATGTTTATACCGATCTTGGACTACAACTATCACGATTTGTTCGATTTGAACTTGACGAGTAAATTCCTACAACCAACCTTCTTTTGACTTTTGTTCGTTCTCGTGTTGTTCTAGTATTCTTTGTTTTTCATCAATAACCCATTGTTCTTCTTGTGTTTTTTTCTTTTTTTTCGGTGTCTCGATTATATCTTTACCTTGTTGTTTCATTTGTACTTGCCATGAGACTTCTTTCTTTCTCCACTCGCCTTCGCTCTGTTGGTAAACTTGTTCTTTGATTTTCCAGTCTTTCTCTTGCTGTTCCAATTTGGCTTTAGCGTCAAGTGCTTCTTTTGTGAGTCTTTCGTTCTCTTTTACTGTTGCGTCATACTTGGTAATAGTGTCGGCCAACGACTTTTCAGTATTTTTGATTTTCTCTTCCAACTCTGTGCGTGTAGCACTCATAGACGATTCCATCTTTTCTTTGTCCTCGGAAAGAGTATTGTATCTCGTCTGTGCATCTTTTTGTGACTTGTCGAGAGTTGAAACATCTTTTTCTAACACACTTATTTTGTCTGTCGCCAACCGTAAATCTTTCTCGCAATAATTTGTTTTCACGGTCGCTCTGTCGTTCTGTTCATTCAACTCCGCTATGTGTTGTGCCTGGGAACGAATGTATAATACTAGAAAGCCTACTGTACAGAGTAGAACTACAATTGTACCGACAAATATCTTTGTAGACCGAAACATTTTGTCCTGTCAAGTGTATGTCAAACTTGTCTTATGTTTGTAAAAATAACTGAAAATGTAGCCGTTAAATTTGTTTGAATATTGAAGAACAACATTATGGATGTTCGTTTACTCGATTACATAAAATTCGCTCTCCTTATTTCTGCGCTTATCCTCAGTATTATTTGTTGATTAACTCGTCCAAGTTGTGTGATATCTTTTTATGTTGCGTTTGATTTGAATGTACAATATCGCTCGTATTGAATACATCGTCTCTTGCTGTTTTGAACCAATGAACAGATATTATGTGTCCTGTAATCATTGCAGCCGCAACAATTGCTGCGTATTTTTTATAATAGGTATTCTTAGCTGGTTTTGCTACACTGCTGTACAAACGTCGTCCTAACATGTTGGTGTTTCTCTAGGTTGGATTGTTGAGAACTTCAACAAACCTTTTTCAACTAGCGGGGTGTGGAGCGGGTTTGACAAAACAAGAAGCAAAACCGTAAGGACAAGAGAACGTTAACAATAATTTATATTGCAGTACCCTTGATTTCCGAGATGGCAAATCTCCATAACAATGAGCACAAATGGTTAACAAACTTGCTGATAAAACTGCTCTCTACTGTGCTAACTGTTTCTGATGCTGGTGAGTACAATCCTGATCGTGATGCACTTCTCTTTCTCTTCAATCTCTTCTTGCACAAGTATACATTGACACAATTTTCCATAATCTTGTACTCTACATGTAGTA
>JAESGV010001339.1_pt1 | contig 10344 bp, 11 predicted proteins | sample 9269781 | NCBI WGS metagenome assembly JAESGV01 (sample SAMN15741586, study PRJNA653496) | algae metagenome | isolation source: Tildeniella torsiva UHER 1998/13D and co-occurring heterotrophs from... | place: Slovakia: Slovak Paradise National Park, Hrabusice, Kosice Region | collected 2000-01-01
GTCAGTGTCAAAAGTTAGTACCAATCGAGTTCTCTTGTCAACCAGTGGACATTTTTAAGCCGTCGCTCAACTCTCCAACCACTCGTTCTAACTTTTCACAAAAACAAAGCAGTACTAGTCTGAAGCAATGCGTTTCGTCCTCGCCCTCTTAATTGCATTAATTGCCGTCGCATTCGTTGTTGCTCAAGGCCCAACTACTACTGATACTCCAACTCCAGCACCAACTTCACCAGCACCAGCCCCAACCACCGCAACTCCAGCACCAACCCCAGCACCAACAACTGCCACACCAGCACCAACTCCAGCACCAACTCCAGCACCAACCACCGCTACACCAGCACCAACTCCAGCACCAACAACTGCAACTCCAGCACCAACCCCAGCCCCAACAACTGCTACACCAGCACCAACTCCAGCACCAACCACCGCTACTCCAGCACCAACCCCAGCACCAACTACTGGTACTCCATCCCCAACCACTGCTACCCCAGCACCAACCACTGGTACTCCATCCCCAACTACCGCAACTCCAGCCCCAACTACTGCCACCCCAGCACCAACCACTGGTACTCCAGCACCAACCACCACAATGGGCCCAACTACCACTCTTGCCCCATCAAACACCACCACCACCGCAGCCCCATCAAACACCACTACTACCGCTGCTCCATCAAACACCACTACCACTGCTCCCCCAGTAACCACCGCCGCACCAGTAACCACCTCTGGTCCAGCCACCACCGCCACCCCAACCACCACTAAGGCATCCTCAGCCTCAAAGATCGTAGGTGCCACCGCAGTCATCGTCGCTGCTGCCGTCTTATTGTTGTAAATCAACAGTTCCTAGATAAACAGTCGCGCGTAATAGCCGCTAGTATTTTCAAAAATTTTATTTTATTTTTTATATTGAGCATCATGCTTGAGACTATTTAATGCTAATTATCGTCAAGAGGCTTAAACGCGTCGTTCCTGATCTTAATATTTGATAATGCTCTTACGATTTGCAACATTTTGTGGACTTTTTACCTTCTTTTCTGTTAGCTTAGCGTTACGTCTTTGTACACTATCACATTTCACATAATGTTCAGCATTTTGAGCCGCCTTTTGAGCCGCAGTTTACAACAGTTGACGTGTGAAAGTGACATCTACGCAAAAGACAAATAGCGAATGTTTGAAACACGTGGCAGGTCTTCAAGCAGTCCCTCGTCTGCTGCCGGTGCTACACTACATCAGCTTCCTCCTAGAATAAGCATAAAACATAGACCGAAACCGGTTGTCGAATATAACGATTTTGATGACCCAATAGGACCAACATACTCGCCTACGCGAGTACCATCACCATCGTCACCGAAAATGTTTAATGATCCTTACACGAAAAAATCAAACACGAAAACATACGTATCTATACTCGCGTTAATACTATTCATAACAGCATGCGCGTACGCTAGTTACCAATACACGTTACCAACTGTACCACCATCTAAGAAATCTAAAAACTCTGGCAAGGTGAATCCACCGTCAGACGCACCTCAGCATTTGCCAACAATAGAACCACTACCAGACCGACCATATAGAAAACTATACACCTACAAGGATGAATATATTGAACGAATACCAGGAGGCGGAAATAGACGACGTGAACAAAGCGATATCATGGACCACAACTTAGATCCTGCGTTGTTCTGGATATCTGGACTTTTCGAAGAAAAAATTTTAAAAAGAAAATCGACTTGTCAAATCACTTTGCCAACTCGTGATACATTACTATTACAAAAAGGCAAAAGTGTTGTCGAGTTTGATCCACGTGCCGCAAAAGATCCAACACTGCGATGCACGCAACCAATGAACCGTATGTGGGTTCACGAAAAAGATCAAGATCATGCGTTCGTAACGGTGAGATGCGCAAATAATGCAGTATACAAGAGTGGAAATGATTCTTCACCAGTAAATCACGCACGACTATTCAAAGAAAAAAGAATTCTAGTATCGGAGAAACAAAAGAATGGAATTCCGTTGGATATGCATCATGAAGTGTTACAGTTCGATTGTACGGAGAACGATCACGAACATTTCAAAGAAGTACGAGTGCGCGTTGGTACAAATCAAACACTATTGGAAGAATGTAGAAAAGTACATCAAGATAAGGAGCACCCTTTGAATATTTTGCATATTGTGATCGAAGGCGCATCGAGAGCCAGTTTCATGCGAGAAATGCGTAACTTAGTCAAAAAGTTGGAAAATATCGAGTTTGGTCACAAGCATCGTGTTTTCCAATTCTTTAGACATGCAACTGTTGAGAAACTCATCACAAAGTCCAAGAAACGTGTTTCGTTGAGTCATCCACAACGCATCTGGGAAATGGCCAAGAAACGTGGTCACGCAACCATGTATGCAACTTCACACTGTCCATACGTTCGAACAGCAAACAAAAAAATTGTCAAGACGAGAGCGTATCAACACACAAAACACGTCGATCACAATTTGGCAACGTTATTCTGTAACATGAAAGATGATACTTGTCTAGCAGGAAGGAATCGTCATTTTTACATGTTCGAATACGCGCGTGATTTCATGAACAAGTATTCTGGAGTTGGTCGTACTGGACTTTTACATTTTTTCCAACATGAAATGGGAACTGGTCTAGATGGACTTTTAACTCAATTCGTTGATCAAATGGTTACTGCACATCCCCACACTGTTATCATTTTGTCAGGAGGTGGACATGGACAATTATCAGGAGATTATTATCATGGATCTGTACTTGGTCAAATGGAAGCAAAACTACCACTGTTAATCATGGCAGTTCCAGAATTTGTCAAAGGGAAATATACCAAAGCATGGGAAAATATGTTTGCCAATCAACAAGTCATAACATCTCCTCGAGATATGATTCGAACTATGGAAACGATTCTAGAGTATCCTGAAGTCAACCACGAACGAAAATCTTTACTTACGCATGAATTTGCCAAAGAAAGAACTTGTAACGAAGCTGGTGTTTCTGATCGCTGGTGTCCTTGTGATTTCAAACCATATGGAACAAGTGGTGTTTATGATGGAACCGTATACGGAAAAGAGGCAGCACAAGATATTTCCAAACGACTTGCTAATTATGATATTTGTGAACCTGTAGAATATGATAGTGTAAAAGTGTATGGAAGTAGTGATGAAGTAATTGCGTGGATATCACGTGCAGGTCATGTATATGAAACAGTGTTAAAAACTAGAAGATCACGACTAGTATCGACACCACAACAAGATGAGATCAAGGCAAGAAATGGAGAAACAGCGTTATGCGATAAAAGTGTGATAAAACGGAAACAAGATAGAGATTTGTGCGTGTGTAAGGAACTGCAAAGAATGTAAAATAAATGTAACACCAAATGCGAATTGTTTTATCTTTTGAACAAGAAACAAGTGTATCGTTTTGCAAGTCAACTGACATTGCATCTACTGTATGTCCACGCAATTTGGCAACACATTGATTTTCACGTAATTCCCAAACACGAACAGTCATGTCGGAGCTTACACTTGCAAAATAGGTGTCGTTCATAGTTACTACTTGTCGAATACTTAGAGTACCCTTACAGACATTTCTTACTCGTTTCTTTTCTGCAATGTCCCAAAGCATGATTTGACGATCAAAACCACAACTGATAAACTTGTTCTCAGTGAGCAAACAAAGCGAGTTGACGTGCCCTTTGTGTTCTTTCAGTGTTGCTTCTACTTGACTTGTAGCAAAGTCCCAAATTCTAATGTTACCTTCGCTGTCGCCTGTTGCAATTTTACCATGTGGTAGGGCTACTACAGAGGTTACCCAACCATCATGTTCAAACTTTTTCACTATTGAACCACCTTGTACGCTAGTATCAAATACAGTGAGTGTTTTATCAGTCAATCCGGCAACTAGGTATTGTCCAAACGCTAACATTGTTTTGTGTCCGCCTGTTGCGACTCCGCTAGTGTGTTGGATTGTATTTAGTACAGTTCCTGTTCTCCAATTCACAAGTTTGAAACATTTCGAGTCCATAGATGCGCAAATAATATTATCATTACCGGAACGAACCATTTCCCACACTTCTGTCATTCCAATATCAAATTCACGAATAAATTGTCCATCTGCACTCCATAGTTTGATTATTGATGCATCAGCGAACGAAGATGCGACACAATCGTCGAGTACGAGAACGCTATAAACGACATGTTCTGTTTGTATGACTGTTTTACACTCTTTTGGAATCTTGTTACATTTCTTTTGTCCGCACGATATTCGTTCTTGCTCAGAGTACGCTAGATAGGCTTCTTCGATCGTTTGCGTCATTTTCACAAATCCAGACAACCAAGAATTCTTACAATTTTTAAATTTTTTTATCAACCCATACACGAGGTGCTTTTTCTTCTATTTCCATTTCTTTTCGGTATCTCGACTCAACGCCTTGTGGAGCTACACGTTTTGCCCATGAAATTACTTTCATTATTCCTTCTCTGATATCAGTTTTGTCTTGGAAGTCCAACACTCGCCTCGCTTTGTCGTTATTGCAAAAAGCATGTTTAACTTCACAAGGTCGAGCATCAGCATAGATTGGTTTTAATGCTTTTTCACCTGTAACTTGTTCAAAAGCAGTACATGTGATTTCAGCCAGTTCATTGAGCGTGTATTCGCAAGTTGCTCCAATGTTAAAGCATTGTTTCGCAATGTCTTCTTTTTGGAATCCTAATCGTGCCATTGCAGGAACACAATCTCCAACATATGACGGAGCACGAGTTTGTTCACCATCGCCATAAATATAAAACGATTTTCCACGTAATAAACAGTTAATCCATATCAGTAGTACTCCTCTGTACGGATCACCTAATGCTTTCAAGTTGGCTTCTCCATAAACATTATGTGGTATACAATGAACCCACTCTATTCCGTGCAAGTCACACATTATTTCTACAATTTTTTCTCCTGCTACCTTTTTCGTTAGTGATAAAATGTGAACATACTTTTGACACTGCATAGACATCTTCTGGATTGGGAATAAAAGTCTCATAAAATGGTGCAGGAATTATCTCTCCGTTATCTTTGCGGTGACCACTTCCGTAACGTGCCATACTTGAATAATTAACAAATCGTTTTACTGTTCCACATTTCACAGCTCCAGAAACCACATTTACTGTTGCAATGTACGTAGTCATACTGACATCATGTGGACAAAATTGTGATAAACCTTCGTATGGGTGACATGCCAAGTGATATATGATGGTTGGTTTTATATTCATGATAGTTTCTATAGTTTGTTCATTGTTTGTTAAATTAATACAGTGTATATGGCAACGTTCGTCGATATTTGTTGCATCGGAATTCGAAAAGTCGTCTATGATGTGCACTTGGCATCCGTGTTGTATAAGATAGTCGCATAGTGGTTTACCAATGAGTCCAGCACCACCAGTCACTATTACACATGTCTCGTTTGTTTGCATCCAACTCAACTTCAAAGTCAAAACAAACTGGCTTCATGTCGTTCTCGTTCAACGTTCCTCTCTTCCCATCCAATGCCAACACAAATACAGAAACTACCAACACACAACCAGAAACGTCAGAGCAAGAACAAACTAGAGAAGAAACATCTACGAATGTGAATAATGACAAAAACACTGAGCAAAATAGTAGTAGCACAGCGCCTATTCCACCATCTTTTACGTTCGGAGCATCAGATCCACCAGAAACAGGTACACCAATATTTGGAGGGTTTTCTGGAGCGACTTTTTCGAGTACATCCGGAGGAAACAGTCTCTTTGGCGCAAACACAACACCAACCTTTGGATCGAGTGTATTTGCGAGTGAAACAAAACCAATTACTTTTGGTACGCCAAATACGCCAAGTTTTGGGCAAACTAGTACTCACAGCACGTTTAAATTTGGAGGTGCACAACAAAAAGAAACAAATGCGTCAGTGTTTGGTGGTGGAGGATTTTCATTTGGAGGGCCACCACTCGTGACAAGTGCGCAATCATTCAACGAAGCAATGACCGCACAAACAGCAATGAAAAAACTTGTGATGCCACCAGCGATAATACCAGAACCGTCAACAGATAAGAAAGAAAAATTATTCGAGTTTAACGTTCCTCTCATACAACCAAAACCAACAAAAACATCAACAAATGGTAAGGCTTTTGGTAACTTGCTCACAATCTTTAGAAATAGCAACACTATACGGTGATCACGTCACGGGAGATATCTATTTAAAATCAAATGATGGTACAGTACTAGTCGCTCACAAATCGATATTAGCAGCCAATTCACCAACGTTCAAACGAATGCTCTTCGAAAGTGAACATACATACAAAGATAAGGAACGAATAGAACTTGATGTTGATTTCGTAACTCTTCAAGTTTTACTGCAACACATGTACACCGTTTCCGTTCAATTGTTCAAAATGCCACTAGAAACAAAAGAGCTCATGAGTATCTACGACGCAGCAGTCAAGTACGAGTTATGGGAGTTAGCAGATCAGTGTATACTAGTATTAGCAGCTCCAGAGGGAATTGAAAGAACTTCAGCATCGAATGTTTGTCAAATATGGAGTTGGGCTGTCGAACGCGATCGAACCACCATTTTAATCGATGCGTGTATACGTTCTTTCATTAGCGAAACTGTATCGGTGTTGGCATGTGGACGATATTTGGATTGGAGTGAAGAATTTATTATGGACAACTTTATACCTTCGTTGAACAAGACAGTAGAGGAGTATGGACATGCTACACCATCACACGCTGCAGAAGCATTCAAATTGCTACTTTTATGGCCAAAGAGTAATTTGAACCACAATGCCACACGCATTCGCAAGTATTTGATACAAGTGTTAGAAAAGTGCAACAAAAACTGGTTACGAGCGATTCCCTCGCTTTCTCTAGCACACGAGTTCATGCTACCACTCTTAAAAGGTACAAAAGAAAACGAACCAAACATCAACGATGAAGGTGTCATGTTATTCTATCAAACACTAACAAGTAAATTTATATAAATTATGAATTGTATGTTTCTTGACTTGGAGCATCATCAAAATCGTTTCCTTGTCCAACCTTTTCATCTTCTAATTCTACAATTGTTTCCTTCTTGTGGTGAGCAATATTTGCTTGTGCATGAATGTAGTAGGCACTACCTACACTACATGCGATCAATACAAAGCAAATAAAGAAGACCAAAGTCTTGGAAAGTTGTTTGACTTGATTGAGAACGGCCAACACGAAAAAGTTGGTTGGAACGCGGAAATAGTTCATCACTGTGGAACGAACATCTTCAGGAATGTGAATACCTTTCAATGTACTGATACATGGCCAGAATGCACCAACAGTTGCTTCGAAAAGTAAGAAACTGAATAGTACTGGTGGTCCTTCTTTGGTCATGACTGGAATACCAAATGATAAAGCGGCCAATGCGAACAAATAGACGAGTAATTTTTCATTCGGGTAGAATGAACCTGCAAGTTTGTACACGTTACTTCCGATCATGACAGCGACCATAAAGCATGAAAAGACCATTCCGTGATCCAAATTTGTGTATGAAAGATCCAACGTTGGTGTCCACATGAAAACGAAAATGTACATGGCTGACTCGTAGAACGATTGTGAAATTCCCAAGCATAGTACTTTTGGATCTACTAGTTAGTTTTTTGAAGAAATATTCGTACCTGTCTTGATCGTTTGGAATCCCTTTGAGAAACCTGCTGTTAAATCTCCAGTTTGGTTTCCATAGTTCTCAGTCCAGAAGAATTGAATCATGACTCCTCCTACGACGAGGAAAATAATAGCAGTGTCGAAAGGTGCTGTCATGGCTCCGAAAAAGGTGTATGCGTATCCTGCGACGACGCCAGATAAAATAGCAACTACACTATTTCCACTGACTTGCAAATAAAAGGTGTAACTTAACCAATCTTCACTAAAACCTTTGGAAAAATGTTCACTGATCATCCAACTCTCAAAGGCTGAGAACAGGATAGAAGTTGCAATACCTCCCAAAAGACGACCTAGCATCAAGATGCTAAAGCTTGGTGAATGTTTGGTTAAGCACGACGCGGTGTAGAATACAACGTAGATCATGCAGCAAAACTTTCTACCACTGTGAGTGTGAGATTGATCAAAATAGTTACTCACTATTTATCGCTCAAAGAGCCAACAAAGGTTCCAAAAATCATAGAACTCGCAAATCCGGCAGTGAAAAGCAATCCAATATCTGCGATACCGTATCCGTACGATTCGTATAGCGCGTACACGTATGGCCCTTGCATCCAATCAGCAGCAGTCATCAAAAGGTAGGGTACGAGATATGTAAGTTGGAATTTTTTAAACTCTGGTGAAGTCACTGGAATGTGCTCACGCGAACGATTGTACGCTACAAGAGCAGCGCACGCTATTATCAATATGACAAAAACCCAGATGAGCATGAACAAATAACGACAGCCGAATCAATCACGTGTGATCTTTGTAAAAAGATAAGCTTTACAAATACGAAGAGGCTATTTTATAACAGTTAAAAGTTATCGTTACCATCCTCATCATCTTCGTCTGACTCTTCTTCAGAATCTCCTTCTTCATCATCGTCATCTCCATCTTCGTCCATTCCTTCTTCATCATCAGAAACTTCCAAACCACGAGACTCTTCATCTTCACTTTCGTCGTATTCTGTACTTTCTTCATCAGAATCTCCATACATGTTTCCATTTACAACTGGTTTTGCTTGAGGTTGTACAACTCCTCTTTGCACGTTTGGTTTGGCACCATTTGCATCGGATCGTTGAGCAGGTCGTTTGCCACTTGCTGCTCTTGGTCGATTCATATTTCTTGCACTCAAACTACCAGGATTTTGTCCATTTCCAGCATTAGAAACTCGAGAGAAGTTATCATCGTCTTGTACTTGCAAACCACCATGCATAATGATTCTTTCTTCTTCCTGCATTCGTTGTCTCATTTTAATTAATTTTATTCGATTATGCTCAATCAAATCAGCTTCTTGTCTTCTGAACTTTTCTAATTCTACTTCCAGGTATTCTATATTTCTGTACCGCTCAACATAATTCAAATACAATTGTTGTAACTCTTTCTCTAATTTTTCGTACTCATCCATGAAAGCAGGTCGAAAGTTTTTCATTTTCGCGTGACGTTTCTTGGTGAGCTCTAGTTCATTGCTTCTTCGCATTTTCTTTTCGTTCAGTGTCTCTTCGTTTTTAATCAGTGTTTCTATCGAAGATGTCAAACTATCGATCATTTGAGCGGTATCAGCATTCTTTTCGTGAATTTTCTCTTTGATTTCTGTTATGCTATGCGTTTTGTTTACAGTCTTTTGACGCTCTTTCTGTGATTGTTAGGCTTGATTCTATAAGAACTTACACTTAGGTCCAACTCTTTATCTAATAAATCGAACAATGAAGATCCAATTTCTGTGAGCTCTGTGGAAAGTCCTCGAATACTCTTTACATTTTCTTGGAATTTTGAACTATTCAAGTGGATGCCCTCCTCATCACCGCCATCTTTGTCAACAGTGGCAATGTTTGTAGCGTTATTCAGTACAGTCGCCAATTTTAATAGTTCTTTTACTGCATAGCCATCAGCTCCATACAATTTCTTTATATTTAGTTTTATCCTCGCTTTATAGTACTATTGTTAATTTTCCGAATAAAACGTACAACTAGTTGTGCAATTGATTTTAGAAATGTAACTCTGTCGTGGTCTGTTGTTATCGTATCTGGTATATCGACATTAGGATCGTATCTAGATTATCGTATCGTTTTCAAAACCAAGTACCTTTGTACTAGCCAATATAATATATCAGAAACGAGTGTAAAGTTTGGTGTTCTGAAATTTTCCATGGATATCAATCTTGGATACCCAAGACCACGCATGATCTCTGTAAAATCTATGACGTGTTAACATGTTTTGGCAAACACTACTTCGAAGCTCGCGAAATGACATTTCTGTACTCTCACAAAAAATGGCGCCAAGACCAACATTACAATACGGAACAAGAGAAAATACGCACTACTTGCAACAAAGTGCTATTTCTCTTCATAGAAAGACAGAAACGACTGGTGATATAAAATATACTCGTTGAGCTTTGTAATTCATTGTAATCCCGGAATTTCACACGTCTGCAGTTGACGTCAACTAGACCTCACCAACAAACCAGTTCATTCCGAGTAAGAAAGACCCGTGATCTTTTCTCATATTCCAGTAATAACACATGTCTATCCAACGGATCAACAACAACTCGGAGATTGCCTCAGCGCACCAAGCTCTCGCGATCAACATTAGTGCCTCACAGTCACTAATGGGTATCTTGAAGAGTAACTTGGGTCCACGTGGAA
>JAESGV010001340.1_pt1 | contig 10335 bp, 2 predicted proteins | sample 9269781 | NCBI WGS metagenome assembly JAESGV01 (sample SAMN15741586, study PRJNA653496) | algae metagenome | isolation source: Tildeniella torsiva UHER 1998/13D and co-occurring heterotrophs from... | place: Slovakia: Slovak Paradise National Park, Hrabusice, Kosice Region | collected 2000-01-01
ACAAGCTCATGAATGAACCTAAGTGGAAAGAAAAGATTCTCTGCCACTCACTCAAATTGAAGTCGCTCAATGGAGCTCCAGTATCGTTCCAAGAAAAACACATAGCTGTACAAGCTGTTGGCTCTCCACAACAAAAGAAGCAGTTCTACTTGTTAAAATGGGATTGGACGATAAATCAAATTGTAGAAAGGCTTCAATTTCAAGACTGGGACCCAACCAGAATTACAAAACTTTCGCTCGCAAATGCAGAACTACATGAGATACATGTCGGTGGGCTAGTGATGCTCAAAGAGTTGGACGTTAGCTCCAACTCGTTAACAACGATAGTCGGAGCCGGTCTGGAACGATTAGACTTTTTACACGACTTCAACTTTTCACATAACATGATAAGTGATTTGGATTGTCTTTCAGTCCTTGGATATTTACCAGAAATTAAGACGGTGCGAGCACACGATAATCCGCTCTCACAAAACGAATATCGAAAACGAATAATTTTTTACACGTGCAATATGAAGGGCACTAATCGTTGTCCAGGTCTAGTAACGTTAGACGGAATACCAATTACAATCGACCAAAGAATCGAAGCTCAACAGTTTTATCAAGACTTTACTGCCGACCAAACAAACATACTCCGTTGGAACTATGCCATCATCAACCTGTATGGTCACCATCAAATCCGAAAAGTACCTGATTTTATCAAACGAGTACGAAAGATGACCATGAGTAACTGTAATCTATCCTACGTCGATTTGAGAAGTTTTACTAGTCTACAATTTGTCGATTTGTCAAAAAATAATATCACAAAAGTAGATGGCTTGTTATCACTGCGTCGGCTACGGTATTTGGATCTTTCATCGAATCCAAATCTTCCCAAAGAAGATGTCATTTCGCAACTTTCAAGATTGAAAAAACTTCGGCACGTGTTGTTGGCACCAGATCTTACAAAAGCCAAAAAAGATGTCGGTAGAGCACAAGTCTTGTTGAAATTAGTGAAAAACAATCAATACTTGTTCGCTTTGGATGATATACTCATCAGCCCAAGCGAACGACAAGATTTGGCAAAATCGTTGATCAATTCTCGGTACGAGTTGGATCGGTACTATTTCCACTTGGCAATTGTGAATCAAATTGTACCATTCTTGGAGAGAAGTTATAATGATGAAGGGATACTACCAGGAAAGATTTATGAACCAGAAGAAGTGACCATGCTACGATTTGCAAATTTACAATTACCACAAGGATCTTTTGCTTTCAACCGATTTACATCTATTACGCGATTAGACTTGTCTGGAAACAAAATTGTGAGTATTGTCGATATTGGATTGCAATCATGCCGAGCAATAGAGATTTTGGATTTCTCAAGAAACGATGTAGATAACAAGGTTCACCAAATCGCAGATTTATTGAATTGTTTTCCAGAACTAGAAGTACTCGCCATGGCAGAAAATCCAGTTTGTCAGAAAAAGAGTGGGTACCGTATGTCCATTCTGAAAAAATTGAACACAATGAAAGGTCTCGTTGTGAAATTAAAAATACTCGACCAAGAAGTAACACCAGCAGATCGCAAAGAAGTGTGGGCGTATCATAAACTAGATGACAAACACAAGGAAGAATTACGATTTAAAGAGACAATGGAACAGTCAGGGTACTTGAAACAGAACCCGTTGACAATTGAAAAAATTCATTTGAATCAATGTGCGTTACAAATGGTTGATTTGACTGCATTTTCAAACGTTCGGTATTTGTTGTTACGTGGAAATCGACTTGTGAGTTTGGTGGGAACTGGCGTGTTGGAAATGAAGAAACTCAAGTGTGTAGATTTACGGAACAACATGTTGAAGAACATTGAAGAAATTTACCAATTAATAGAGAACAATCCAGACTTGGAAACGATTGGACTGAAATTGAAGCAAATTGGAGCAAATACTGAAATCAAGATCAAAGAAGAGAATTTTGCCAAATTGAAAGGTGATGAGCATAGAGATTTAGTAATCAAACATGCTCCTCGATTACGACAAGTTTACAGTCCATTATGGGAAATTGACGATCAAGAAATTACAATTGACGAAATAGCAAAGAATTGGCCATATGCAACATCAATAGAAGATACCGAGAAAGAGGTGACAAAGTTTCGTTTTGAAGCAATTTTATTCCGCAAGTATGTATCCAGTTTCAAACTCTCTACTGCGTTATCTACTATCACCGTAAATCGTTTACAGATACAAGCACTAGATTTATCAGGTCAGAAACTCACTGCCGTTGACTTTACCGGATTTGCCAATTTGAAAAAATTACGATTGAAAAATAATTTACTAGACGACAAAGCGCTCATGGCATCTGGTTTAATCAACACATCAGTTGCCGAACTTGATTTGCGTGAAAATCGCATCGTACAACTTGACACTGTTGTACAGTTCATCGATCAATGCCAAAATCACTTGAAGATGTTGTTCATAGAGAACAATCCATGTTACACGAGCAAGCATCCACCAAAATCAAAAGGATACAAGCAGCAAAGACAAAAGCTATTACATTTATTGAACTCTACTCAAGTACCGACTTGGAGTATGATTCTTAATGGAGATAAAGTGACGGTAGTGGAGCGTTGCCGAGCGATGGAACAGTCAATGAAACCTGCCGAGGTAGAAGTGTTGCGAACAGCAATTACACTTGCAGAGAAGGGTTACGCTGGCGCAGAAAAGGTAGTTGATGTGAGTCACCGGTACCTAACCAACATTCAAATTTTGTCAACATATACGCAACTCATTCGATTAGAATTAGCCAAGAATCGACTCACTGACATTGATTTAAACTTTTTCAAGAATTTACCAAAATTGCACTACTTGGACATTCGAAACAACGAGATACCAAGAGAAAAGTTACTTCTGTCAGTGGGTGCAAGTGCATCACTACGAGAGTTGTACATTCATAAAGCAGGACCAGAGTTTAACGAAGCACCAGTGATCTACGCAAATAGTGTATTCAAGATGATGCGTATGTTGGAAGTAGTTGATGGTATCAATAACCCCATTCAACTCAGTTACGATCAAAAACTTGCGTTACGATATTTGGCCAAATTTGACGTTTCTCCTAACAATGTACAAGAGATTGAAATCACCAAAGAAGTTACAAAAGCACAATTCTGGTGTATCGTACTAGCATTCCAAACACTACAAGGAACTGTCGATAAAGAAGCCGTCGGCGTACGCAGTATCAAAATAGCAAACTCTAGTCAACTCGACGACTACCGTTTCATGTTAATTAATCACATTGATACCTTGACAGTGATCGATGGTCAACCAGTACCTGAAGCAGAGTTCAACGCGCTTATCGTTACACTAGATCACATGAGAAAACGATTAGAAAGTAAGAAGGAACAACCAGTACAATTACCAACACAAATTTCGTTACGTATGCTTCGTCGATCCATCATGCAACATCAAAAATTATTAATTGATCAAGGAGAGCGTGCTCCTGCTCGTGTACCAACACCATCAGGAGTGAAACCACCACTACATCAACATACGAGTAGTATCGCTATAGAACTACGAGAAACAGATCTAGGAGAAGGTAGAAACAGTATTTACTCGACAAATCCTGTAAATGAAGAAAGTGTACAATTGGATCATGGTAGTAACTTGTTTGATATCAACTCGCATAAACAAGCGACAAATATCAATGAAGAAGATATTGATTTTACGTACATTGAGAGAAACTTTAATAGTATACGTAAGTTGACTTTGCTGGTGGACTAATTTTTTAGCATTGATAAATTCGTATCAGTATGTGTTGGAACAACGAAACAAGTATAGTACATATAGTGGAATTTTAGACAATTTTGAAATTATTGTATATTATATACAACTTTTCGGATTGATCCAAACGTGTAACATAGCATGGCCCTCGACATTCCAGGCCATTGTTAAATATGCAACAATTTCCGATATTAGTTTGGAAGTTGTTACTCCACTAGGTATACCAACCAACATCTACGTACGTTCAATTTCTGCTGTTACTCACACTACTAGTACGCCAAATTCTCGTTAATCATGACGCTACCGTTACTATTCCTATTTTTATTCCTCATTCCGCTCAAAAAATCACACTGGGAGTATTTACTAGTGCCAACATGGAAGTTAATTCTATCCTTGTTTGGCATACTAATACTCTGGCTCTTTTCCTACGTAATCGCGTTCCTATTTGGATTTGTTGCCTATCGAGATTCCTTTATCGAAGTAGCGACTGGTCAACTACCAACCATGGATGTGTTTTACATTGCTATCATTTTCGGTGTCGTAGTGACGGTACTATTCATAGCATGGATAGGAACAATCATCACATTTCGAATCAAATCACAAGATGATGCGTTTTGGTATCACTACTTTATCAAGTATCGGCAAAGAATCATGTTGTTCTTTGTGACAATCATGTACTTCCCAGTACTACGAGAAATTGGAGTAACATTCCAATGTGAACCATATGTTGGATACCGAAGCACACTAGGTGTGAAATCATTGCTCTTTTACACGGATCAAGTCTGTCCTGAAAACATTGCACAAGGACCACCCATGTACTACATTGCTTCAGCATTTGCAGCGTTCTACTGCATCATTGTACCCATAGCTATGATCATCATGATTGCAGTTGATTCCAAACAAGCAACCAAATTGTATGGAATAGATAGCGCATGGAAAGAATACAATGAAGCGAAAAAGTTGTTCAACAAGCAAAAGAAAGAGTATGAAAAGGAACAACGAAAAAAGTATCAAGAACAATTAGCAGCAAGGTATGAAGATATTGTAGAACGGTACACGGATTCAGTGAAACATCACAGTAGTGCGTCATCTACATTGTACGTGGGTTTTAAGAGTTGGACACGGTTTTACCGAATATTCCAACTCTTTGTACGGGTATTCTTGGTGTCAATTATTGTATTCATGTATAATGAAGATATGAAAACATCACAAGGACCAATTATTGGTGGAATGCTAGTTGTTTACGGATTGTTGACAGTGATTATTCGCCCATATGTAGATCCATTACACACTGTTGCTGACGTACTTACTCATGCAGTGTTAGTGGCAACTGTGTTCATAGGTTATGCTGGAGATGCAATCCCAGAGCTAGTTAGCTCAATTATTCTATATGTGATTAATGGTTTGAACTTGATTGCTGTTGTTGGAATTATATTTGTTCACCCTATAAGGAAACGAATTAACAAACGGGCAGATGAGCAAAAGACAAAAAACAAATTGGGACAGCTACGGTTGACTCAACAAGAAGTGAGCTATTGTCACTACACCTTAGCAACAGATGAACAACCACATGAAGCAATGCAAGAGATGATGAATCAAGATGATGATGGTGCTTATGCTATTGATGCAGTACCAACATTTGATTTGCAGCAAGATAAATCTATTGTCCAATCTGAAGAGATTAATGTGATTGTTTCACCACCATCACCATAAATTATAATTTATTAAGTTTGCTGCCGCGCTTTTAAGCTTATTTATCAGAAGAGTAGTGTATAAAGTATTTTTAGCCTTAAAACACTTATCTTTGACTTGAAAAATAAGATGAAAGACCTTGCCCAGCTCTTCTCTTTTTTTTCTTTTTTCTTTTTTTTTCTCTTTTTTTCTCTTTTTCTTTTCTTTTTCCTTTTTTTATTTACAGTATAACAATTGTTAGATGTTTAATTTTGTTTTTATTGTACTACTATGTATTTATTATTATTATGTTGCTGTTCTTTGTAATTTTTACTTGCCGTTCATTGTATGCAATTGTGCTTACTTGTGTACTACTACTTATCTCATTTACAATTACTTCTGATTTACTTGTATTAATTACTACTTGTTTCATATTTTCTATTTCAACACAAAGCACACGTGCTGTTGTATTTGATTTATACACTTGAATTATGTTCTTTTCAACAACGTATCTCAGCGAATTATCATGTACGGAATTAATAACTAGTTTGCTAGTATCTGCACTTGTGCCATTAACTACTATTCTGCATCGCAAGCTGGAAATTCTACCTCCACCACCAACTACAACATTATGATTTCCACCATTCTCCATGTTATAATGCAAAACTGTTTTCTCTTGGCAACTATTTACCACGTGCGTCATATTACTAGCGCCTGTACCAATACTGTTCACAATCACAGAATCATGCATAACTAAATACGACATGACTGTCTCCACATGATCTCTTCCATGAATAGTAAGCACACGTTGTTGAATATTTTGCATGAACACAGTATGAGGTGACTTTTGATCATAAATTGACGATGCACTAACCACTCCGAAGAAACCTTCTGGTGGTGTATAAATTGTTACTTGTAACATGTTGGTATCACCACCTTTTCCGTCTACTAGTACAGTACCAGCTATCGCATGTAAATCACTAACAATAAATTTGTCATTTTCACCTCCGCAGTACACAGCTAGTGATGTTTCCTTTGGTACTTTAGTGATTACTACTTGTGATGATACTCCATTCATTTGAATTAAAATCGATGGCAACGGCACGCTATTGTAAATTCCAAACGCTCCTTGATCACCAACAATCGATTGTGATGATATCAGTAACTGAGAAACTTGTACTGTTGACTGAACTGATGCTGGACCATAGACGTAGATTGGTTTGTTATGGTAGTTGCTTACTGATCCAGTAAAGCTCATTGTGAGCCCCATTGTTGCATTAACATGTGTAGTACACGCTACACCATCAAATCTCAATGCAGTACCACTTTGTGGTGAATGCATAACAATTTTGCGACATTTGTTTTGTAATTTGATTCCATTTCCACCAATATTAGGTAAAATGTGATCATGAGAGATACTAAATGTTGATGCGTTCTGGTATGCTCCCAAGTTGTAGTGTAACCCAACAGTATCAAATGGTGGTAGGTTTACCATACTTGGAACACCGTGTACTGCAATATCAATGTTACGAGTACCTGGATGACCAGAAAACGTTACTGGTGCATTAGCAGAAATAGCATCAATAAGTGATGGGATTGCTCTCTCATGTTCGATATCTCCACCGTGGAATGCGCCATGTACACTATACAATTCGTATCTACTGTAATCTCCCTCTAATTGCGCTTGGTGAAGATCCATGTTATTCGATTTCAAACTCGTAGCAATCTTTTTCGGTTTAAAATCTTTTCTAAAGATGTTTCCTGTAAATTCAGAGTGATGTATGTTCCAACACTTTTTGCCAATGATATAGTGAACGCATGCTCGTAAACGGAACCCAAATCCATAATCTAGTGCCAGTTGATACGTTAACACGTTCAAAACATTTTTAGATTTTTTGATCAACCAAAACATTTCATCAAAAGTGACAATTCTGCCACCATTTGCGCTGAATAAACTTGCTTTTGCGGATAATTGGATGTGAGCATGTGCGCGAGCATCAAGTACAAATGCTGAAACTGATACTCCACCTGTGAGCTTTACAAACCCAGTAGCAATCCATATATTACTTCCGTCATCGTTCTTTGTAACAATTCCGAGTCCATTGACTAAATTTGCCATTCGTCCTGTTTGAAGTGCACTTCTTATACCAGCTGTATTGTAGACAATTGGTGGCAAGTGAATCATTAATCCAGCACCAACTTGTACAAATAATTTGACTGGTGGTGCATACCAAATATACACGTTAAAATGAATTCCTCCCATCAAGTACATTTTCGGTAAATCAACACGAATCAAATCCAAATCGTGACCCATGATCAACATGAGCATCTTTTCAAAAAGTTTTTTTGGCTCTTGGAACAATGGGAAAGACACGCCAACGTGACCTTGTACAATTGCATTCCAAGTAGCGTGTAACTGCATTCTTTTTTCTGGTGGTATGGTTGGATCATTCCATGTGATATTGGTAGAGGGTCCAGGAACATTTTCAATCACTTTGGATGGGTGTGTTAAATCACTCCAAAATGTTCCAATTTCACTTGTCGCCAAACATCCATCTTTGTCTTTGAAAAAGTGATTCAACTCTTCCAAATCGTGTAATAGTTTGTACAATTGTAAGAAACGATTCAGAATCTCTCGAACATTTTCAATGTGACAACTTCCATGGCAATAATGTTCCAACAAGAAGATTCCAAACTCGGCAACGGTTAGTTTTCTTCCAAAGATTTTTGATAGCACTGGAACTTTTTTTTGTAGCATACCAGTCTTACCGACAAATGGCTCCAAACGATCTAAAACTTTTCCAACTTCACGTCGAACAGCAAGTGTGAGTTTGCCTACTACGGTGCCTAAACAGAAGGCACTATTTTCAAATTTGAATATTGGTGGTTTCATATGGTCACTAGCGTCGAACTCCCATATTCCCTCCAGATTGGTAACAAAATGCGGTAACGCTTCAATGGATTTGTCATGGGAAATCTTTTTAGCGAGAGCTCCTGCAAAACCAATTTCTGCTTCTCCTTGGAGTACTGCACGAGCTGTGAAAGCTAAAACAAACTGTTTCTTTTCGTCTTGCTTAATGAAGAGCTCAGCCTTGAGCCCACTTTGATCACTTGTTTTGATGTCAGCTCCCATGAACCCAAAGACGCCAGAGAAATGACTTTGCGGTGCGAATGCAAGTTCAGCAGTAGCAGCGACTATTTGCGGTTGATCTAAATAGATGTGTACACCGTGGTACTTGCTATAACTGAGTGTGAAACCAACTAACATTTTCATGTTGAATGATAAATCTGTATCTGTTTCGAGGTCAGCAAAGGCATCGTTTCCAACTTTGAAGTGAATATTAGCGACTTTCTTTTCAACAGAACGGCTAATCAGTAAAGTCCATTGGAATTCATCTTGAGTAACATCAGGAACTTCCGGACATGTTTCTGGTCTCAAAATTGCACACAATAGTTTGGTAAATCCAACTAGTAATTGTTGTTCAACATCTTGCATGGTATGAGCGATCGTGTGATTCATTAATAACTCGTTCACCAATGATGTTGTCTCATGTACTAGCAACGATGTTGCTTCTGGTCCAAATATCTTTCTGAGCTCATGCTTGAGATTAGTTTGGATGAGTTTGTCAACTAATGGTACAACAATCATCTCTATACTACTTGGCCCATGTCCAAATAGTTTGTCCATAAATTGACCAATAGAGCGCTCCCATTGGGAAATAAATTGGTATGGATCTTGGAAATATTTTACAAGTGAGTGGGTGGAGAGTTGCTCCTCAATAGCTTGAACAAAAGATCCATTCTTGCAAGAGGATTCTTCTACAACCCAACTCTTACCCTCATGAGTGATGAACTTGTACACACTTGGTATGAACACATGGATTCGACAAATTGATGAATCAAATATGCTCACCATGGCTCCAAAGTCGGCGTTTCCGTCCAAGTAGACTTGCACATCGTTTCTATGCATATTAACTCTGAACAATGTGTCTTGGTGAATACCAGCTTCTCCTAAAGAAAGAGCAAGTGGTCCTAACTGTAGTTTGAAAGCAGAATCTGCAGCAATATAGTTTGCCAAAGAAATTTCACTAGTATTGATCGAAACATGGAAATGTTCCCAATTCAACTCCATATGGAATGTGAAATTCAACACGGAGTGAATATCTAGACCACCATGCGTTCCAAAACCGATTGGTAATTTCGATGCAAAGATTTTCTTGACATTAAAGTGTAATTGCTCATGTAAGATCTGTTTGTGAGCTTCTACTTGCATGGTTACTCCAAATCCGCGCAGAGAGACTGAAGTAGCTTGGCAAATCTCTTGACCCCATTTTTTCTTTAGTAACGCACAGAATTCGTGTAGTGAGAACGCAGTAGCAGCTTCACATACTTTTGTTTTGATTTCTGCCATTGGATCGTGTAATCTATGCCTCATAATATCACCAAATGATTTGGAAATAAATGGCAAGGGCTTGACAGCTTCAGGCTTTTCTAATGCAATGTCAATCTTGGCGACAATTTCTGTTAACATAGTACAGAACGTCTCGTTTCTCACTTGTGATAATTGATTGGTGGAGAATGACGATCTTGCTTCCATCTTTTGTAAATCTTTGACAATTGAAGTCATTTGATCGTTGTTTGTGATTCTTCTATCGATGTCATGTCCAAGTTGGATATTGCTCAAGTCAATCAGATCAGAGTTTGTGTTCAACGCAGTGCCTGTTAAATCCAAAGTAGAATTTGTCGACATGTCAATGTGGAAAATATTGTACAATCTTGACTTGTCCTGCATGCTACCAACTGCCTTTGCGACTGTTGTGAAATCTTTATCTTGCTTCACATGCATTCTTAATGAACCTGAGCTGCTCACGGCATCAGAACGAACGTCAAATACTCCTAAAAGTCCTCC
>JAESGV010001341.1_pt1 | contig 10327 bp, 8 predicted proteins | sample 9269781 | NCBI WGS metagenome assembly JAESGV01 (sample SAMN15741586, study PRJNA653496) | algae metagenome | isolation source: Tildeniella torsiva UHER 1998/13D and co-occurring heterotrophs from... | place: Slovakia: Slovak Paradise National Park, Hrabusice, Kosice Region | collected 2000-01-01
TGAACTCTGGATTCTCAAAGGTTTTGGGCCGCGGTTCTCTACCTAAGTTACCAGTCGTTGTACGTGCAAGATCATTCAGCAAGAAGGCAGAGAGAAAGATTCGCGCTGCAGGTGGTGTTTGCGAACTACGTGCTTAAATGATAAAAACCCCAAATATTTTAAATATAATTTATATTTGATGTTGCAATAATGCTGTTAGTGCAAAGTGAAACAATGGCAACACTAGATTGTCAATTTGTTGTGTGAATGCTTCTAGTAGACATGAAAGAGTCATGCTTATGAGAGCACCTAGCAATGCGTTAACATTGGCTTTTGCATCTAGGAGCCAAAAGGCAAAACATAGTATACATACAGATAGTGTTGCTCCTAGAGTACCTTCGATAGTTTTGTATGTGCCTTGGAACCATCGTCGTTTCCCAAACTTTACTCCCACAAGAGACGCCATTGTATCACCAATGCCAAGTATGACAACACCACTCAACGGTGTCAGTGATGCATCTACAAATTGTATAGCTTCTGATCTGTACAATGCCAGTGGTATCGTACAACCAATGAGTAGATAGATGTGAGTCAAAACGAGTGGCCCACCATCTCTGTGATCTACATACTGTTTCATACGTTGATCAATCTTTAGCATGGTTGCAACTAGTTCTCTATCTTTTCGTTGCGTGTTTGATTCACATATTTGAATGATTACACGTCTAAAACTTTCGATAAAGATGAAGAACGAAAGTGCAACACCGTAACTCAGTAACATGAAACCAGGCTAAACAATTAGTCATAAACAAGCAAAAACATACATAGTACAACGTAGGATACGCAAACATAATAACAGCCATGATATGGAAGAACTTTCTAAACAAAATATTAGGCATTGTGATAACACCCATGATTTTAACATGCTGTAGTGTTCGGTTCTTTCCATCATGAATCGTTTCGTTTGTGCTCATAAACAGTACCATTACATTGATACAAATAAGCCACCACACGCAACAATAAATATGATTTTGATCAGAAACCATGTATCGATAGATCCTATGGATATTAGTAACGTAAATAGTTGGCTTACCATGCTACTGGATGCATACCGATGATAGAGCGAAGTGGTAGGAATATAGGTACAATTAAAAGCAGAGATTTGGCGTTCAAGTATAGAACAACTTTCAACATGATACTAGGAGCGATAGTGTTAATAATTGGCCACACAAAGTAGTGGATAACTGTTTCTAGCAGTAGCACAGCGGTGATCATTAACACTACGAAGTTGAACACAGAATAACCGTAGAACCCATCTAGTGATTGCGAAATGTGCTTAAAGCATAAGTACCGTGTTAACGACGTACCTTATCGAATAGTATCAGGTGTAGTGACCGTACGAATAATCCAGTAATGAGTTGTGCTGTTATTACTGCTTCACCGAGTGAAAATGACGCAGCCAAGAACGATTGTCGAAGTAGTCCATAGTAGACATAGTAAAATACTAGTAACGCAAATAATGCTTTTGGTATTGGTACATGTATTCCCAGTAACGCTAATAATTGTGCAGTACCGATTGCAAATAACGCTAATATGTTTTTTTCGTCGTCGATGATTGTTGTCATGCATACACCCATGCTAGTAACGCAGCTGAGAATTAAATAAAAGTAATGCTCTTGTGTTAACGTATCAGCAGTATATAGAAACGCTGAAGATACTAGTGGAGCTAATATTGTGCCCACAATGACGCCACCCGTTACGTGATGCGACTTTTGGAATTGTACAGCAATAAAAACGCATAATAGCATGTAGAATCCCATGTATAATGAACAAATGAATGATACTGTCCATATCGAAATGGTAAAATACAAGCCAACCGATAATAACAATAGATGCTCTGCGTTGTTATCATTGACTTGCATTTTTGTGCAGCTCAACTTGACGCTTACAAGTGAAAATATTTTTTTACATAGACAGTACTTGTACCATTGTTTCTAAATAATCTTGTCCTTGTAGCGCTACCCACTCTCTTCTGCTATCGCCATCCAAACATTTTTTTAGCAATCGCATCAAAATTGCAAACTCTTGCTCCTTGTATTTGGATAGAACAAGATATTTTATGTTGTCGTATTGCACTACTGATATGAGACCTCGTAGTCGTGCGCGCATTAGATTCGACATATATTGTGCAGTTATTATAGCTTCAGTATTTGTTTCGCTATCTATTTTTCGTTTCTTTTGTGGTGTTTCGACCTTTTGTTTGAGTGACCGTCTTCTTCGCGTGTCTGATTTTTTTTCTAGTTCTTTTTGTTTCACAAGTGTTATTACAGGCGTAATTGTTTTTTGTTTTGGTGTATCATCGTCGTCTCCAGAATCCTCAATTGCAGAATCAGGTGATGATGGTATGACGTCTTCTTCGTTCATTTTGTAAATAATTTATTACACGTTTATTGAGTCAAACTCAAAGTCATCAATATCCATAAGCATGTCTCTTACATTCGTGTTCTTGACTCGTAGTTCTACATGTGTGACCCACTTTTCATCACTATCGTTTGTACGATAGTAATCATCAATAGCAAATGCGAACAAATGCTCGCACAATGAACGACGTAAAAATGTGAACAGTCTCGTCCATTCTTCTTCAAACAACAGAAACAGTTGTGAACAGTCTTTGAGTGAAGCTTCTAGTTCGGTAATATCTGTGGGATCGATGGTACGTGCTCTCAAAAGTAGGAATCGTACAATCATAGGAGCAGCGTTATCACCATGAGGTCTTTCTCGCATAAGTTGCTGAAGAGTAGCAACACGATGTTCAGCAAGTGTTTTTGTGATATCATCATCTCTCACTGTTTGTTCACTCTCTGTATCTATCGTTTCATTCAGCTCTGGTACAACTCCTTTCTCAATCAACTCGACAAACCATGTTGGTGGTGCAAAATCTTGATGATGCACAGGGTACTGCCACATCGATTTGATCATTTCTGAAATTCTAATTTCGTTCAACACAACCCGTTCCATAATATCACTTTCTGCAATGGTAATACGCAACTGCATCGATAATGATACAGGTTCTGTTCTCTTCTTATCATCTTCGAATAAACGCACATGTTGTGGTACTTTGTCATCTGTTGGTACTTCATATACAAAATTATCAGCCGATACGATAGCAGGTTGTTCAAAAAAGTCAATATTTGCGAGAACTGTTCTCGCGTGAGTTGTATCAACGACTTGTTCATCATCAAAGTAGTCGTGTGTTTCTTTCTTTTTGGGTGTTGCGTGATGTGATGGTGTTGTAGATTCTGCTTGTTTGGGTTGGTATCTTTCCATGATCGATACAATGGTTGCGCGCATACCTTCATAGGTTTGTTTTACAGTTGGGTTCTCTAACTCTTTCAAAAGCTCTTCACGACGTTGCATCAAGTAACGTTTTGAAGTAGTTCCACCTGACTTTTCAACTGCTACGGAACTCTCGCCTGCTGTACATGAGAACTCTTTCCGTAGATCGTCGTGTTTATCATATACTAGATTCTGGAAAGCGAATGTGTGCATTTCTTGCAAATGTGTCCATTGTACAATCTTTGTTTCACTTTCGCGTAGTTTTATCAGTAATGGTTCATGGTTTGTTGTTCCATCCCAAATGTAAATATACTGTACAGATGATACAAATGGATTTGGTCCTTGTGATGTAAATGTACGTTTCTCTCCAATGTATAGTATGACTCCAACTGTATCGAATTCATCACCATGACTTGTCTTATCTAGTTGTGATATTACTCGAACGTTTCTTGGTACGTATTTACATGTATCGTGCAATTGTTGCGAAACATCTCTTGCGAGTTGGGTGACTTCAAAATTGGATCTTCGTCCAGTAGATAAGTTTGTTCTAATGTTTGAACTTTGTTGCGTTGCGTTTGGTACGACACTGTACAATGAGAGACGGTTCCCTTCTGCAAACATTTCTACAGTGTCTTCTGTTGCACCCCAAATCGTGATTTTACATTCACGACCAATTCCAGTTACACTCTCCGGAGAGCAACAATCGGCTAGTGTTGCAACCAAAAACGGTGATATTTGTCTATTCATTTGTGGATCGCTTTCGATGTCCTTACGAACTAACTCTGCTATGTCTCGTTGCTCCCGTTCGTACACTTCCATGCGGTATCTCTCCAGTGCCATTTGTTGTTTCTCATTTAGGCGTGCACAGAAAGAGTTTGGATCAGAACATTCGTTCATCATCTCGTACAATGTTTGACCATCTAAAATACGTTGGTTCACTACTGATGGAGATGACTGAACCTTTTTTTGCTTGCGTTTGCGTGCTTCTTCCAACTTTTCGTCTTCTGCTTCTTTAGTGTATTGTGCATGAAGTTTGGATTGCCGTTCTTGCTTGGAGTCTTCCAAGTACATCATGTATTGTTCTTCTGCTCTTTGTGATCGAACAACTTTCTTTCCTTGAATTGCACTTGGATCTTCTACCTTCTCGCCCTTTTCATTCTTTTGACCAGGTGGTTTCTCCAAGTATAACATTGGATATGTCCGTAGTACGATCATATCGAGATGTGAAATTGGTCCTCCCTCTGGTTTGACTGTTTGTAGACTAATTTTGAATGGTTTCTTGTCACGAGGTGAGAATCCAAGTGGAGTATCCCAACGTTTGACTCGGCGAACAGAATTTGCGCATAGTGAAATATACACAACTTCTGGTTTTGCATCCAGTGGCTCGCAAGCTTCGGCATCTCCACCGCTGATATTGGCACCACATATCCGTAGTTTTTGTCCTTTAAATATCTTGCCTTGATGAACTGCTGTTGTTAACACTTTATCTATTCTAGCACGAAGAAAGTACCAACCATCAGTAAGATCTAGTTGAGCGTATCCTCCCATCTCCGTGGGCTCAAAGACATCTGCAACACAAAGGGTCAAGTATCGCGTCGATGGTTCATCGCGTTCTGTGATACGCTTAATTGCGCTTCTTTTTCCGTTTCGTTCTCGTTGGTATCTATGAACTAGTTGAGACAGAACGTTCTCAGGTGTTAGGAACCTGTTCTTCCGTTTCGTGAAGTATCTATCATAGCTTGCAAGCTTCCATACAACTAATCGATAGTGATTCTCAATCCACTCTGGCGTTAGAATTGGTTTAGACGCACCCAGATGCTTCAGCATCAATTCGAATTCGTCTTTTGTAAATAGGAAGCTAGTTTCTTGAGCATTGATTGTATTGGGGCAACTCGCTTTCAAAAGTTCGATAAACTCTGGAGAAGTCTCAAAACAGTCGGTGGTGAAGATGAAATCTTTTGCGGCGACACTATCTACATCTGCCACTACTTCTGGTATGGTAGACGCATTTTCTCCATACACTGTCGTCTCTTGTTCTGCAACTTGTGCTAGCGCTAGTTTCGACTCTGATGCTTTACCCAACTTTTTCAATTTGAGCCACGCCGGTGGTTTGATATCTTGAGATACCATAACTACATCCTTCTTTGAGCCAGTTAAAAAATGATCATCGTCGTCATCGTCTAGTGCGGATTTGTTTCGACCTGGTGTTTGAGGTGTTCTTTGTGTTGGAGTAGATTTGGCTGCAGAAGGATTCTTGTATGGTGTTACAAACTTCTTTTGCTTTGGCGTAGGTTTCGGCGTTGCGCTCATTGGTGATGGTTTAGGTGTCAGACTAAGTCTACTTTGAGGTGTTGATACTGGTTTGAATGGTGTTTTAAGTGGACTAGGTACGCTAAAGTGTGAACCTGCTTGCGAAAAATCTTGGTTTGCCTGTCGTTGTGAAGGCGTCTTGGGAATAGCCGGTTTTGGAGGTGTTTGCTTGATTCCACTGTTTACAAGTGACTTGGCATTTGCTATGTTCTGCTTTGATGGTGTTACTGTAGACCCCTTTCCTGTTGTCAATAATGGAGGTGCATTGTCTTGGCTTCCCTCATCAAATGCATTACCAGAGCTTCTTCGCGTATTTTGTGGTTCATCAACGTCAATAACTATAGGATCGTCTTGCATATTGAGCATTCCACGAATACGTTGTACATCTGCTTCTGAAGGTAATGGTACTTCTTTTTTGCTAGCTGTTTCGAAGAGAGAGCCAGTAAATGCTCTTGCCTTTTTCAATCCTTCAGCGCTCATGGCTACGTCCTTTCCTGAAGCAGTAGCAGACAGTGATTGCGTTGGATTATTTGGCTTCTGTGGTGTAAACTGTGGTTCATCTTTCTCGTCGCTCAACGCAAATGTGTTTGCACGCTTCATGCTATCATTGTTGATGAAGACTGGTTTCTTTGAGCCAGTGCTAAACAAACTTGTCATGCTATTTGGTGGAGGTGTGGATGGTTTACTCTCATCTTCATCTAACAGTGAAAAACTGTTTGCTTTCTTCATGTTATCGCTGCTTATAAAAACAGGCTTTTTGGATGCTGTACTAAATAGACTAGTCAAACTGTTTGGCGGTGGAGTTGCAAGAGGTGCTGACTCTTCGTTTAAAGCAAAATCGTTAGCACGTTGCATACTCTCCTTGTTGATATAGACTGGTTTCTTCGATGCTGTACTGAATAGACTAGTCATGGTATTAGGTGGCGGTGTGCTATGTGTAGGTCCTGGCGACCGTGATGGATCATCGCTCAACGAAAACTCACTTGCACGTTTCATATTATCGTTCTTGATAAACACTGGTTTTTTGGAAGCAGTACTAAATAAGCTAGTCACGCTATTTGGTGGTGGAGTGAGTGGCTTCTCTATCTCTACTACGTCATCACTACTCTCGTCCATCGCGGATGATGGTTGTGGTTTTACTTCTGACTGTTTATCCAATGTGAAATTATTGGCACGCTTCATGTTATCGTTATTGATAAACACTGGCTTCTTGGAAGCAGTACTGAACAAACTAGTTATCGTATTTGGTGGTGGTGTGATCTTTGGAACTGGTCTTGACGTTGAATCTTGTTCTTGGCCTTTGGTTACAGATTGTGGAGGTGTAAACGGTGGAGTCGATCGTGGAGGCGAACGTGTAAGAGGAGATGTTGGTTCCTCGTTCAAAGTATAACTGTTTGCACGTTTCATGCTCTCGTTGTTAATGAACACTGGCTTACTTGAACCAGTACTAAATAGACTCGCCATAGTATTTGGTGGAGGCGTTAATTTTAGCCTCTTTGTTGGATTTTCGTCAATATCTGCAACTTTGCCATCACTGTGCTCATCGTCTTCTGTTGATTCAAATTCTGATCGATTGCGTTTGGCAGGAGAAAAATTCGCGACTAGTTCGTCCAGACCACCGCTTTCCACTGGTGTAGCACCATCCAATAAATTTTGTGTGTCAACATCATTCTCTTGTGGTGTTAAATGATCTAGTAGGTTTTGTGTTTCAAAATCGTCGACGTTATGTGACGTTTGCGATTCTGTTTGGTCGCGACCGACTTCGTTTAAAAGAGCAGCCATGTGATCGTCATCGTTGTGCGTTGATGTGTTATGTGCGCTCGTTCCGAAGTCTATGCTTTCGTCGGATGTATTTCCAACTGGAGTTGGTGGTTTTGCGATTTCTTCATTCATCTCCTCTTCAAACATTGAAAAATCGACTTCTATGTCTTCTATTTCGTCATAGTTTTGTATCTGATTCTGTTCCTGCATGTTAAATACCATTTAATTGATTTTCTTACTTGTTTGTGATTTGTACTAGAGGTTGCTTCTGCATTTTCGATTGCAGTGTTGTGAGATAGAGGTGTTATTTCCTCCTGTCCAAGCGGTGAAGTTACACGCAGAGAATCATCATCGTCATCATCGTTTTGTAGTCCTAGGTCTTCAAATAAATTTTTAGTCTTTGGTTTTGCATCTTTGTGTACATCATCTTGTGCTTCTTTTTTCTTGTCAAGTGGCGCATCGTTAAAAATGTCTAACTCACATTCAACTTCATCGAAAAACTCGTTTTCTTCCATGCATTCAACAACCACCTGTTCAAGTACGTGTTCGAATAGCTTTTTTTGTAAAACTCAAATACTTTACACAATAAGATATGAAGACAAACGTCACAGCTGTTGCGCGTTACGACAAAGCAACATAAAAATTTCTTTAGAACTTTTGGTGTTGTTCTACTAGTAACACGCACCAACACACAAAAAAAAAGCTTTATAATCTTATTTACGCCAGTGAAAAAGCTTTTTCAACTGAAAATCGCGTTGTTACTTAGTAATAGTTAACTTCAAGACACAAATCTGTTCTAAAAACGGTCTACCGTAGTAGTTGTAAAATAAGCAGTGAATGAAGACGGTTGTGGTTCTAGCTATACTCATATGTATAGGCTACGCCATCGCCGGTGTTACTTTGTCTCCAGAGGAGCAGAGTTTTCAGGTAAAACGACAAGTGACCGGCATTGACCTTGCTGGGAGCTACTGTAACAATGGAACCAATGTTCTTGGATGCCAAGTTCGAACCTTGCTCGACTCACTTATGCAAGGAATTTTTGATCACGAAGCTGGCTTAGAAACAGCAGAAGTGCATGCTCATGCACTGTTAGTTAGAGCAGAAAGTTATGAGAACGAAACATTGAATTATTTAGTGGAGCTACGAAAACGCGTCGTTGATATTAAATCTCTTGTCGATCAAAGTAAACAAGATGCAGACGATGCTGCGAGAAATGCTGCCCATGACGTTGCCGATCGAATAGCAGAGGAAAACAAATTAGCAGACGAAGTACAAAAGAAACCACCAGCCGATTCAGATCCACGGTCACCAAATGCACTGTGTCAAGCAGTAAATGGTGCCGATGACTGTGACATACAACAAACTTGCGATAATTGTCTACTGGTAAGATTTTTAAAATCTTTTTAACAATTAGACTTGTATTCACCCAAATGCAAAGATACCGTGTGCATCTTGTTTGAGAGTAGCATGCAAAGTTACGGATTCAGATACTCCGAAAATGGATAGACCAGTCATCTCTCCACCAGTATCAACAACAGCACCAACTTCTCCTTCTACGGTGGCTGCTACAACGGCCAGTACAGTTGCAGCTACCCCAAGCCAAACACCTTCAACAGCAGCACTGACAACTACAACGACAACTGTGGCACCAACCCCTCAACTTACATGGGTACCTCCAGCTAAAGTTGACACCACAACTACCACAACAACGGTTGTTCCCACCACTACACCTCCCACTACCACGACAACAACATCTCCTCCAGCAACTACTACGACAACAACATCTCCACCAACTACAACAACCACGGCGGCACCAGAAACAGCGACTACACCACCAACAGAACCTCAAACACCACTTCCTACAGTATTTATTCCTCCCGCTTCTCAGAACCCAATTAAGGTTGTTCACAGAGTAATTGAAACAGAACCTCCAACCTCTGCACCAACACAAGCTCCTACCTCTCCTCCAACGCAACCACCAACACAGCCACCGACCCAACCTCCTACACAAGTACCTGCTCCCACACAACCAGCGATATTGGCTCCTGCTCCAGCTCCTCAAGTAGCTCCATGTCAAGCTCCGGCATGCGGTTGTGCTCAACAACAAGTTATAATACAGCAAGCTCCGCCACAAGTACCAGCGCAACAGACAATAGAAATCGTTCTTCCTCCATCTATGAGTCAACGATGTAGAAGAAGAAAGAAATGCAAGAAAGCTAAACAAGAAGTTGAGCATCACAAGAGAATTATTGTAGTTGTTCATGAGTCTCCATTGTCTCCTTGTAGTGCATGTCAAAAAGTATGTAATGCTGCAGAAACGAGTAGAAAAGTGTCAATAGAAGAGTCTATTGCACAAGCTATCAGAAACAAAGAGGGAAGCGGTGTAGTGGAAATCTCTCCTCCGTACAGTGCAGCTGCATATGAATGTGCTAGATGTAGGGTCAGAAACAGTTGCGATAAGAAGAAAGAGCCAATATGCGAAGCAGGAAACGTATTTACTCTTAACAGAGAACAGTTCAAGAAATAAAACTAGCTTTAAAACTACTCCTTACAATGAGTATCATAACTGCTGTTGTCACAAACGGTAGCTCATGTGTGCAGAGCAAAGTTCCATCACCACCGATAAAGCATGGAGCTTTCAAAGATGAATCAAAATTTAAAACAATTGAGGAAGAGAATGATGAGTATTTTGAAGAACTACAAGAGTTGAGAAGAAATCGATCGAAACTTGCTGGCAAAATGAGACAGCTACGACAACATTGCAGTAGCTATGATAAAGCTAATGATTACTATTCATGTTGCAAAACATACGATTTAGAGACAAAGTTTTGGGATGCAGATATAATGACGTAATGGATAAACACGAATGGGATACAATGCATAAAGATTATGTAACAATGACGAAACTAATGAGCGAGCTAGAACTGAAGAGAATTAGATGCTC
>JAESGV010001342.1_pt1 | contig 10326 bp, 6 predicted proteins | sample 9269781 | NCBI WGS metagenome assembly JAESGV01 (sample SAMN15741586, study PRJNA653496) | algae metagenome | isolation source: Tildeniella torsiva UHER 1998/13D and co-occurring heterotrophs from... | place: Slovakia: Slovak Paradise National Park, Hrabusice, Kosice Region | collected 2000-01-01
GCAGCACTCAGTAAAATTGCAGTAGTTATCGTGGACAGAACACTCGACGACATTACCAAAGCAGCAAAGAACAAACTTAACTTGAAGAAGAAAATAGTACTCGTATGGCACGGTGCAACTGGCCGCGAATTAACAGAAGAAGATGCTAAAAACTTAAAACAAGATGACCTCGTTGTTGTCTCCACAAACAAAAATGCAACTTTCCAAGGCAAAATCTCGGAAAAAGACGAAGAAGGTGTCGAAAATGTCGATTTCGAAATGAGAGTTATTGCAAAAGAGTCATGGATGGAAGATGAAGCGTTAAAACAACTAGAACGTTGCGCAAAAACACTTAAAGGTGTACGATACGCGATAGGTATGCCAGATTTACATCCTGGAAAGGGATTCCCAGTAGGAACGGCATTCGCCACTGAAGGTATCATCTATCCACACTTGATAGGGAGTGATATTGGATGGTACGTTATTTCCGACTCTTTTAATACTATGTAGTGGCATGACCATGTACCAAACAAAGCTTCACAAAAACAAAGTCAAATTAGATAAATGGGTGAGTAAATTGTACGGTCTCGAAACGGGTGGTATCACAGCAAGTGTAGAAGAGAACGACGAAGAAGGCGAGTCTACTCCACAACTAGATTTATCTCACTACTTGAACAAGTTTGAAATCACACCCACGAACCACGATACAACTTCATTAGGTACCATCGGAGGTGGAAATCATTTCGCGGAACTTCAACAAGTACTCAAAATCGAAAATGAAAATGTATTTTATAACGAACTTGGACTAAGTGACGACCAATTGTTCTTGCTCGTACACAGTGGATCACGTGGATACGGACATGATATTCTCATGGAACATGAAGAAAAGTATGGAATTAAAGGCTTCGAAGAAGGATCAGAAGAAGCAAAACACTACTTGGAACAACATAGAAACGCATGTCAGTGGGCAAAAGCAAATCGCGCGTTGATCGCAGACAAGGTAAGACTTTTAGTCATAGACACTAACGAAATAGTTTTTCTCGTGCGTTGGAACAACAGGAGAAGTTAAAGTTGATATTTGGCATAACAACGTTGAACCAAGAAAGTTTTATAAAAAAGTTGGAGATACAGTAGAAGAGAAGACTTTATGGTTACATAGAAAAGGTGCTGCGCCAACTGATAAAGGTTGCGTGGTCATACCAGGTAGCAGAGGAAGTTATTCATACCTTGTAAAGCCAAATCCTGATGAGTTGATACTCCAAAACGGAGGATATTCATGTGCAGTAAGTGAAGATTGTGATAGTTACTAATAAGAATAGCATGGTGCAGGTAGAAAGTGGAAACGATCAAAAGCTTTGGTTATGGGTAAAGATGATAAAGAAATCACGAATGAATCGTTATCGGTGACGCATCTTGGTTCTCGTATTGTTTGTGAAGATAATCAACTACTGTGGGAAGAACAACCAGGTGCATACAAGGATGTTGATCAAGTTGTTAAAGATTTGGTAGAATTCAATGTAGTGGAAGTAGTTGCCGTGTTCTCACCATTAATTACTTACAAGACAAGATCAAACAAGGGCAAATAAAGTGATCTTCAACAGCATGCGTGTTGCTCGTGTTACAACGTGAGTAGCTGAGTAGTTGATTAGCCAACTAGGGGTTACTCACGTAGTATAAATTCGGTATTCATCAATCCACTCATCAACTCATCAAATAATGAAAACAATCATCTACATCGCCCTCATCGCAGTTGCTCTATTACTCTCAGTCAGTTCAGTAGAAGCTCGCTCACGCAGATCATTGGGACGACACGCACAAGAGTTTCGTCACAAGGTACTTGTAGGAAGATTAGTTCATCAAAGCAGTTTGCCATCAACAACATCAACTGGAACAGCTAGCAAACCAAAAGGTGTCAAGAAGAGCAAATCGTGCAAGAAATCAAGCAAATCAAGTAAATCAAAAAAACCAAAAAAACCAAGCAAATCAAGCAAATCGAAGAAACCAAAAAAATCAGGTAAATCAGACAAATCTGCCAAGGACAAGAAACCAGTGTCACCAGTAGTAGCTGGTGCCCCAGTGTTAGGTGGTGCTTTTGGAAGAGCATAAGAGCGAGATTGAGGTAAAATAATTATGGTTTCTTTACATATTTTTCTTTTTCACAAAACCTGTTACTATTTAATTCCATTCTTCCTCATCCTCGCCTTTGATGTCCTCATCATCTGAAGAGAGTACAAGTTTCTTCTCGCCGTCTTCATCGTCTGATAATTCTACCTCTTCATCTTTCGTATTTGTAGTGACTACTTCAGATGTTGCCTCTTCAACATTCTTTCCGCGTTCAATAATTTGAATTGAGCTAACTACAACTTCATCACCCCAGAAGCTTTGATACAATGGGTTCAAATATGTTATTTCTTGATGATCCAAATCATACTTTTCATTGATAACACTAATCCACTGGAATGGTGGGAGAATCTTTTCTTCCCAGGAACTATCTAGACGCGAGTAAATGTGGTGAAGTGGCACATGTGGTCTGCCTATACTGTACAATGCTTTTTGTATGATGAACAAGGTCGAGTGCATGGCATCCGTTGGCATCTCGAATAAGTACGTTTTGAGTTTTTTCTGTTCGATGTACTTGATAGAGAAGTGACCCTTGTCAAGGTCTTCCATTTTGACACGAAAATTTTGATTTAAAGGCATACAGTCAAATAACACGTATCGTGACGAATCTAGTTCATTGAATAGGAACAATCCGTATTCACCAAAGTTTTGTCGATGGAAAACAAGAGCAAAAATGATAGTCTTCTTTTGCGTGCTGTTTACCACTTGTTTTAACCGTGATACGAAGCGAACCTGCTCTGTTTTTGTGGTGAATTGTTGTGCGAGCTTCTTTTGTACATCAGGTAGTGGGAGAGACGAAGCCATCTGTCTCTTGTCAAGTTTGTTGGCCAAAAGTATAGCGGATTTTACAACTAGCGACACCAACAAAGTACAATTCAAATCTTTACAGAGTAGAACAAATGATGAGCTAGCGCATCTTTCACGCTGATTCTATTATCTCTTTTTTCGCAAACCATTCTGAGAACTAGATTATCAATCTCATATTCTCTTCCACTCTCTGCATTCAAGTCCTGAACGATCCTTCGTACCGAATCTCTTCCAAACTTGTGATATAACTCACCAGTATGCCATTCAGCAAACATTATTCCGCATGAGAAGATATCAATACGTGAATCATAAAACTGTTCGGTATACAATTCCGGAGCGATGTATCCTGATGTTCCTGCAGGTCTTTCCGAGTTTGTTACCGGTAGAGATTTGCCATCTTCACAAATCACAGCCAGATCAAAATCGATCATTACCAATTGCACTGATTTGGCTTTTCGCGTCATGCAGTTACTAGTCTTTATATCTCTATGAATAATGCCACAACCATGCATGTGTTGGATAGCTACAAGTGCTTGATACATACAAACTATTTTAGATTGTGTATCTAGTGCAGAAAAGTCAGTATCATCCAAAGCTTCTAGTTTTAGTCTGTACGATTGTAGATTAGATGTCCATCTTTTCAGCTTGACAAACTCATTAAACTTTGATAATCGTTCAAGCGCATAAACTTCGATAGGTTTACCTTCTACAACTAGTTTCCATGAGGTTTCTTTGATGATTGTTGAGCCAGCTCGACTGATTGTCGTGGAAGATTTGCGTTTTGATGATGACTCTATTTCGCAAGCTTCATCTTCTGATGAGTAGATTAGATATTTTGACGTAGCTGATATCATTGCTACGTTTCGATACTCGTTCTGCAATTTTTGGTTCCTACCATTGAATAGCTTCCAGTAATCATCTTCAAAACGAAAAAACATTAGACTAATAAGTCTACTAATATCTGTTGCTCTAAACACATCTATTCCAGGTACATGGTAGAGTTTGTGATAGAGCTTTCTAGGTGTCTTGTCTTCAACTCTGAACGCAGCTTCCATAATAAATACACGAAAAGTGTTCATGGCAATTGCTATAGTTCGATTTGCTAAAGTTCCAGTTTTTCTTTCACTGTGATAATCCATAGCTAGTTTGGTTTCCAAAATGACTTTTACGGTATCTGCGCTGGCTACTGCAGTTTTCGAATCACCGTCATCTGCTTTGTACTCGGTAATGATCATTGGAGCAGAAGTACTACAATGCGTGACCTCTGTATCAATACGTGGAGGTTTCTTGTTTGGATTTGTATATCTGGTTGGCATCTTTGCTGCCGCATTGCTTGTTGTTAGATATGTATAAATATTCATACCATTGGACTTCGCAGATGTCATGATCCCTATAAATACCTGCTAATCTATCTACTATTGGACCAAAGCGAAACACTTGTTCTGTCGCTTCTGTAAATATTCTGTTGTCTTCTTTTGCGAACAGTTTGTGGATGGGCGAAAAATAAGAGTAGAGTGTGCCTATGTCTAGTCGTGGAAAATATTTTTGCATGTACTTGCGCATATCAGACGCGATGAAAGTGTCATAAGTTAATAATGTATCTTCGTTCGTGATTACTTTCGAAATCAGGTTCGCTAAATTATTCAAATGATTATTCACACTTCCCTCACTAATTTTCTCGTCGGGTGTTTCTTCAGTTATTCTCCAAATAGATCTTTGGAACCCATCAATCTCTTCTACAAGTCTTATAGACCTTACAGGTTAGAATAGTCTGCGACATACCAATCGTTCAGAATTCTAGGATACTGTTTTGATGGATGGAAAAGTTTCTCACACCATGCAGGCTGTGGCATGTTATCAACTATACGCTCCGCTTCAACAACTAACTATTATAATCGTATTACGAGCCTACACTGATCTGCGTAAATAACATCCTCATCCTCTTTGTTTCCCAAGTGAACCCTCTCCTCTATAAGGCCTTTATGTTACTAAATAGAACTGTATACATTGACGTTTTCGAGGTCGCTGGTTTTGTTTTATTTTCATACTAACATAGTGTTTTTTTCGGACGTGTTGGCGGCTGCAGTGTAAAAATTCTTACAAATACAAATAATTTATTATTTCTTTGGTACTGATGGTGGTGGAGCTTTATCGAACATATTCTGTCTGCCTTTGATAGAAGATGTTTCTGATGTACTTCCATTCTCAACAGGTGGCTCTGATTTTTGTGGTGGTGGTATTAATGTTCCGGATCTACGAAGAGCAAAGAATGGATTTGGTTTCTCTTCTGATGGCTCCGTAGATTCTTTTGGTGGAGGTTTGCTTGTTGGTACAATTGGTTTCTTAGGTTCAACTGTTGGTTGTTCAGGTGGAGGTGTTTTCTTCAAAGCAAATGGCTTAGATTCTGGAATCGCTGGTTGCTCTGGAGGAGAAGCCGTACCTGATCGTTTCAAAGCGAAAGGTTTCGACTCTGGTACAGCTGGTGGAGGAGACTTCTTCACTTCTGTTGGTTGTTCAGGTGGAGAAGTTGTTTTCTTTAGTGCGAATGGTTTAGTTTCAGGAACAGTTGGCGGTGAGCTCTTTGGTTCCTCAACTTTAACCTCTGGCACAGTCTTTTTCAAACCAAATGCAGGTTTAGATTCAGGAGTAGCTGGTTTCTCTTTTGGTACTTCTGGAGGTGGCGTTCCAGACTTTTTCAATGCAAAGAATGGGTTACCTTCTTGCTTTGGTTCTTCTGGTTTTTCTTGTGGTACTGGTGGAGGTGCAGTTTTCTTTAAGCCAAATGGCTTTGATTCTGGAACTACTGGAAGTTCTGGAGGCACAACAGTACCAGATCTCTTCAATGCGAATGGTTTTGCTTCGGGTATCGCTGGAGGTGGAGCTTTAGTCTCAGGTTTTTCTGGGACTGTAGTACCTGATCGTTTCAACGCAAATGGTGCCGTTTCTGGTACAGCAGGTTTGTTACTAGGAATTGGAGGTGGCACAACAGTTCCTGTTCTCTTCAACGCGAATGGTTTTCCTTCTGGCATGACTGGCATTACTGGTAGCGCTGTCGTTGGTGATCTCTTTAACGGAGAAGATGGTTTCACGTCTTCTTCCGATAACAGTTTCGGTGCAACTAGTTTTGTATCAGGAACATCTTGAATAGGATTAATAAACGAAACATCTTCTTTTTCGACAACTGCCAAAGACGCCGAAATGTTAGCTGTACTTCTTGGTTTCTTCTTTTGTTGCGTTTTTGGACGACCCATATTCACATGTGTCAATTGATCACGTGTAGAAACACCATCTCTTCCGTTACTTTCTGCTGATCCTACATCATCAAGTTTTACTTTTGTTGTTGGTGTTGATGGTTTACTCGTTGGTGTAGAAGGTTTACTAGTTGGTGTTGGTGGTTTATCAATAGTCGTTGCAGAACGAATCAAGTTCATCAACGATGGTTTCTTGGTTGGTGTTACCGGTGGGGTTGGTTTCTTTTCAGGAACTGTAGGAGGTGTTGCAGGTTTCTCCTCTTCACTTACTGAATCTCTTCTCTCTTCAGAACCAGGTTGTTTCGGTAAGTACGATCTTAGTTGTGGTACAGCCACCTTTGTTGGTGTTGTTACCGACTCTGGTTGTTCTTCACTAATAGAATCTCTTTTACCAAATGGTTTAAATGTTGGAACAGGAGGTTTCTTTGGTTCTTCCGTTGGTGTAGATGCTTCTTCACTTACTGAATCACGTTTACCGAATGGCTTAAATGCTGGTACAGGAGGTTTCTTTGGTGCATCTTCTGGTGTTGACACTTGAGTTGGAACATCTTCAGCAATTGGTTCTGCATTATCTTGAATGGGAGTAAACACTTTTGGTTTTGAAGTAGGTACTGGTGGTTTGGTGTCAATGGGTTGTAATGCATCTGTTGTTGAACCTCTCCATGAAGAAGGTTTCGATGGTACAACAGGTGGTTGTTTTGTCTCGGTTTCTTCAACTGGTTTCTGCATGGCAACTGACGCACGCCATGAAGGTTTCTCTGGTACAACTGGTGGTGTTTTCATTGGTTGTTCTTCAACAACTTCTTTTGGAGCAGGTTTGTTACTAGGTACAGGTGGTTTCCCAAATACTGATTCTCCACGAGGAGGTGGAGTTGGTAATCGGAATCCCATTGATGGTTGTCTTACCAACGGTGTTGGTGTTTTCGTTGGCGTTTCAACTTTTTCCACCTCTACTGGAACATCAGCAACAATTTCATCAATAGGTTTTGTAAATGCTGCACCATCGGTCTCTACATTATCCAACGCTTTCAACGCGTCCATCTTTTTGCTTCCTCTAGGATTATTCGTTGCACGTTTTGGTCTTCCCTTATTCAAATGTACAAGTGAATCACGAGTAGAAGTACCATCACGAGAAACATTCTCTGAAGGTGTTTCTACTGGTGCAGGTTCTTTCTCTACACTAACAGAAGCTCTTTTACCGAAAACTGAAAATCCTTTCGTTGGTGTAGAAGGTGCCGATGTAGGTGTCGATGGATTCGAACCAATACCTTTTTCTAAGGCAACAGAAGTACGTTTGAAAGCAAAATTTTGTAAATCAGGTACTGGTAGTTGTGGTTTCTTTGCAGTTGGCGTACTTGGTTTACCTTCACTTTCTGTGTTTTCAGTTGGTTGATCAATTTGTACAGATGATCGTTTTGGTAACACGACAAATGGTTTCATCTCTGGTACTGGAACTTTTTTAACAGGTGTAGTTGGTTTCTCCTCTTCTGGTTGATCCATACGAACTGATGCACGTGGTCCATACGTTTTGAGTTCGGGAACTTTGACTGGTGTTGATGGTTTTTCAACAGGTTCTTCTACTGTCACTGATGCTCGTTTACCAAATGGTTTCAATTCAGGTACGGGTGGTTTTGGTTTTGTTGGCTCTTCTGTAACTTCTGTTGGTTTGGTTTCTGGTACTGGTGGTTTATCAAGATTTTGAGAAGCACGCCATGAAGGTTTTGTTGGTACTGGTGGTGGAGCTTTTTCAACTACTGGTTGTTCCACAACTGGTTCCTCTACTGGTGTAACCTTTGGAAGTGGTTTTGTTGTTGGAACTGGTGGTTTAATATCCACTGGTTTATCCAACGCTTGTGATGCGCGCCATGATGGTTTAGCTGGTACCACTGGTGGTTTCTTTTCTTCAACTGGTGCTTGGTTGAGCGCTACAGATTGTCTCCACTGGTTCAACAATCCAAATGGCTTCTCTGAAGGTACCGGTGGTTTCTCAGGTGACGAATTATCTTCAACTGGTTCTGCATATTCAGCAACTGGTTCCGTCTTTGTTGGTGGTTTCAAGATTGGAACAGGTGGTTTCTTTGAAACAATTTCAACTTTTGGTTTCTCCTCTTCTTGGACTTTTGGTGGAGGTTTATGCATTGGCGTTGGTGGAGGTGGTTTCTTGATTTCGATAACTGGTTCAGGAACACTTTGTGCTTTCTCTTTCTCTAACTGTTCATGTTCTAGACGTTCCTTCTCCAAACGCTCAGTTTCTGCTTTCTCATCTTGAACCTTTTTGATTTCAAGCTCAGTTTCACCGTGCTTGACGCGCAATTGCTCTGTTTCTTGTTGTCTCGATACCAACTTGGCTTCCAACTCTTTGATACGCGATGCCATTTCTTCATTCTCTTTGCGAAGTTTTTCAAGTTGTTCTTTAGCAGCTTTCTCCTTTTCCAAACGTTCTCGTTCTTCTTCCAAACGAATTTGTTCCAATCGTTCACGTTCTTTACGTTCTGCTTCTTCACGCTCCAAACGTTCTCTTTCTAGACGCTCTCTTTCGAGTCGTTCCTCTTCTTCTCGTTTTTCACGTTCAATACGTTCACGTTCTAGTCGTTCCGCCTCTAGACGTTCACGCTCGATTCTTTCTCGTTCCAATCGCTCGCGTTCAAGTCTTTCCTGCTCTAAACGAACACGAATTGCTTCTGCTTGTTTTCTAGCAACAAATCCTCGTGTAATTCGTTGGATCTCTAGTGTTGCTTTAAGTACACGTTGATGTCTCATATGTTCTAGTTCCTTGAACGCTCTTTGGCGCATCAAAACTTTTGATTTTCCAATTTGACCTTTGGAAGCATCAAATGAAACATGTTCCAAAATCTTTTTGCATAATGCTGGAGTTCCATCATTCTTTGCATCTAGTAACATTGCATAGTTGGTAGTAAATTCTTTAAATGTCATTCGAACTGGATAACCTTCTCTTCTAATACGAATAGTTTCCAACACACCACTACTTCGCATTTGATCAAGTGCGTATCGTAAATCGATTTGATTGGGTACTTTTTTGCGATTGGGTTTGATACAACGTACCCAATGTGGTTTTGTCGAATGAATCACTTGATTCAAATCTTCTAGTTGTTTCTTAAAATTTTGACTCAATGTAGTTTGTTTTGTTTTTTGTGGTGCCAATGATGCAATGAACGAGTCATTACTACTAGCAATCAACTCGACCAAATCTTGTTTGAGTTGATCACGGTTCTTTTCTAACCATTGTCCAACATTGTACTCGACTTCACCAGCATAATGTTTAATGATAAACTCTTCTTGTGTTGTTGGGTTCGCGCTAAAATGAGCATTCTTATTAACTGTCGATTTGAGTTTTTCGACAAAGGTCTTATCGGTCGCCTTTGGGAATGTTGATTGTTCATCTAGAATGGATAAAATACCAATTTTTCCTTGAATGAGATCGATACAAGGTCCATTGTCGTTGAAAGAAATTGAAGAGATATCAATACCCTCTTCGGCACATTCTTTCAAATCTTGGGAGAATGTATACGTGTTGTAGTGAGATTGCAACGCCTCGTTTGCATAATTGATGCACAATTGTTCAAATGAGTTCAATTGGAATCTCTCAAAACCAAAAATGTCTAGAAGCGCGATAAACGAGTGATATTTTGGTGCACAAATACGTTGATTAATCTTCCAAATGATCCAATTGAATAGCGAGTTGTACAACGACTTGGAAAGAGCATCACGGGCATCTTCCGCAGCACGTTTGCTAATAGGACCAATAATAGGTTGATGATTGGGAACTATTCTCGTACGTGTTATTAGTGCGTGGTTCAAGGCCTCTTTATCCATTCCTAATAACTTGGAAGCCATATTTAGTGGAAAATCATTTTCGATACGTGACTTTTCTTCTCCGCATTGTGCAAACACAATGTTTTGTAAGTGTAAAATTGCAGCAACGATACGGAACATGGCATCTTGTTCATTTTGATCAATACCGACAATCTTCATAGCGTTCTAACAATGTTAGAAAGAACACAGAAATATCATACCTGAACACGGTCAAATCCTTTCTTATCGTCAACTCCATCGATTTGATAACAATTTCCCTTCATCAGACATGCATACTCGGTTGCACTAGCCAAACCTAGTTTTGTTTTTCGGTCTTTGTCCATACCGGCCAACA
>JAESGV010001343.1_pt1 | contig 10324 bp, 8 predicted proteins | sample 9269781 | NCBI WGS metagenome assembly JAESGV01 (sample SAMN15741586, study PRJNA653496) | algae metagenome | isolation source: Tildeniella torsiva UHER 1998/13D and co-occurring heterotrophs from... | place: Slovakia: Slovak Paradise National Park, Hrabusice, Kosice Region | collected 2000-01-01
AAAACAAGTCTTTAGAGTCTACAAAGAAGAAGGCAGTGAGCCGTGCATGGAAGATATCATGAACACTGTTCAAGCAGAGTACAAACAACAACAAGCAGATACCGTTGAGAAGCAGATGGAAGAGATAGCGCCAGTGTAGGCGACATCTTGTACTGGGAAGGTTCACCACAGTATTGTAAATAAAGTTGAAGAAACACAATTTCAAAAACAAACGTTTGGAACTGCTTCCTGTCAAAGTACATGATGAGGTTTATAGTCGCTGCCACACTGTTGGTTGCGGTATTAACACGCGAGTACTCTTGGCCGCTCATACAAGACTCGAACTTTTTACAGCGTTCGTCTACATCGATTGGAATACGTGGTAGAGTTACGCCATTATGGTACGTCGACGAAGCACGAAACTATACGTACTTTGTCTATGGTTCGTTTGTGGTAAAGTATGACATGGAAAATAGCACAGTCCAACAATGGATATCCATACCGAAAGTCGTTCGCGGTTGTGTACTAAATCAGTGGCGGCACCACGTATTACTTGGCGTTCAAACAGACGCTCATTTAATACTATACAAGTACCAGAAAAACTCGTTACTAGAGGAGCCCGATATAATAACAATAGAAGCTCCTGGAATAGGAAGTATGTTTGGAAAATTAATTCTAGACTCTGACGGCCTGCATGTCCTTTTTAGTACGTCATACTTTCATTTTCTAACAGTTACAGTTTTGACACCCGTACAGGTCGGTACAGGAGCAACAATTCTTCGCATCAATATGGAGACTATGAAATTAGCAGGGCCGCGGCTCACTGTTGACAAGAATACACCTTTGGCACATACTGCATTTTATTACATTGGTCAAAAGGAAAACAGCTTTTTCTTGGGCGGCCGTGGTAGAGATGACTTGGAGGGCATAGACAAATCCATTATTATCACTGTTGACAAGGAAAATATGAAAGTTCTCAAATCCGAACAAATAGGACTAGGTAAGTTGTTTTTCTAGTACTCACTGTTGTACAGAGGCATTACCCAAACGGTCATATTTCTCACTTGATAGTGGGTACACAGAAACAGACGAAGCCATTATCTTTTTGGAGTGCAACGAGGATGAACCTCGCGTGACCATTATACAAAAGAATAATCCAAGTAACTACACAGGTATGTGTTTTTCTTATTTCTAAAAAAAAAAATTAGTTTATCATCCAAACATTGAATCAGCACCTGCTGGTTTCCGCCGATGTGAAATTCATATGCACACTCCAACAACTGGACTATTTGGTTACACAACCGGTCTGAAAGACGTGTCACTTGTCGCGTTCGAGTTTGTTGGGCAAGATATGAAGATCACTCACAAACAATTGGAAGGTGACTCATTTACTAACAAAGATAACGTCATGACTATCCACATGATGAAATCAAAACACGCCATGTTGGTTGCTGTCATCCAACCTTCTTTGACAGAAAAGAATGACATTGACTTGAAGATGATTAGTATGGAAAAGGGAATAGAGTACAAAACAGTTGTTGGGTATCCAGCACAACTATCGATGACACCATCTAGTGTGTTTGCCTTTTCAAATAACAAGACTGGAGACAACTTTTTACTTGTTTCTACATTGGAAGGCATGGTCACCAAGATCAACTATTGTAACGAAGGTATTCGATTTGATGCAGTTGGCGCCGTGAACATTGGTCAAAAAGTAGTCGATGGCGCTGGAGATAGCGATACTGGAAAGATGTACTATCGTATGTTTTAAATATTCTATTAACAATCAATAGGAACAGAAGATGGTTGTTTGTACCAACTAGAGCTAACAAATATGACATTTATAAGAATGTTGGGACCTTCTCCAAATCGCACAGATATGAGTAACTGTGTTGTATCGAAAACGAGACAAACTACATATTTTGGTTACATGGATACACGACGCAATAGTATGTTTTAATATTATATTAACAATCATAGAACCCAGACTTGGTGTTATGGACCTCAATCAAGATATCAAGTACGATCATGAGATTCCAGGAGCAAAGTGTGCCGTGAGTAACTTTATTATTGACCCTGCTCAAAAGTATTTGTACTTTGTTGAACGTATGTCTTCACAATTATCATTACTAACGTAATAGCATGTTACGACAACAAGACACTTTATCAAGTAGATTTAGATACACTGGAAGTAACGAATACTGTTGTATGGGATCTAGATTATAGTGAAGCTGGTATGCCGTTTGTTACAGACAGTTATCTGTACTACTCCGTATCACATATCGCGCTCACTACCGAGTTTATAAGATTTGATCTGGCAAATAATTTTACCATTAGCAAGTTTTACCCAGATTTTATACAGTACCTACCAAAGACTATTGCTATCGACCCGTCAGTTGATCGGTATGTATATGTGCCATTGGATACAGATTTGATTCGAGTTCAATTAAGAGCCAGAGATGGTCAAGAAATTGGCTTTGAACAATCAGATGTTATGACGTACAACTCGATGAACTATGCTTCCGGAGCAGTGTTTATCTTCTCAAGTGTTGACGCAAGTAACCAACTACTGTTCTTGGTGGCATCCAATGGTATTGTGTTCATTGTAGACATTTCGGCACATATCGAAGTATGGTTCTACGTTGCTGCCATATCAGTACTACTAGTCATACCAGCATCAATTTTCAGTATTGTATTGATCGTATGTATTCGCAATAGCAAGAAGCTTTACCTACAAAGTAAGATTGAAGGTGAAATGAGAGCACTCTTAGACGAAAAGTACAACTCTAGTGACTATATGTCTGTCTCGCACAATAGCGATGATGTGGAGAGTCACAAGTGGATCATCAAAATAGATGAACTCAAATTTGAGGAAAGAATTTCAGAAGGTTCTTTTGGAGTTGTATTCAAGGGCTTGTTACATGGTACAACTGCAGTAGCGATCAAGAAACTAAAGCGAGACGACACTTTGATTGAATTTGAACAAGAAGTTCAAATCCTGCTACAGTTACGTCATCCAAACACTGTTTTGTTTATGGGTGTTTGCTTGAACGAAAACTATAGATTCATCGTTACTGAACACTGTAATGGTGGAAGTTTAGAAGACGTACTGCACGACAGAAAGATTAGACGCAACAAGAAGAAGAAAGAGTATCATTTGGCATTGAGTTTTAAGAAAAAGTGTATGCTTCTTCACGATGTTGTCAATGGCATGATCTATTTGCATTCACGTAGTCCACCTATCTGCCACAGAGACTTGAAACCATCAAACATTCTATTAGATAAGTCTCATACAGTGGCCAAAGTATGTGATTTTGGTACATCCAAGCTCCTAAGTTCTGATCAAACTATGACTGGAAGAATAGGAACAATTAGGTTCATGCCACGTAAGCTTACATATCTGTGTTACTAACTATATTTAGCGGAAGTTATTAGAAACGAAAGATATACACAACTATGTGATGTGTACTCCTTTGGTATCGTCATGTGGGAAACATTCTTTGAAGCTACTGCCTACGCAGCTAATATTAATCAATCACATTCTAGTTCTGGCTCGCACACGTCACGAGAAGAGGAGATAGTTAATCCTTGGAATCTTGGCATACAAATAGCAGCAGGTATTAGACCACTCATGTGTGACATTTCTACCTTCTCCAAGCCTGAGCAAACGTTTTTAGAGGTGATGATGAGGTGTTGGGATCAAGATCCACAACAGAGACCAGAATTTTGCGAACTATCAGATATCTTTACAGGCCAGATTATATCTACCCTATGAGCTAATGTATATTGAAAACTATGTATAAATTATTTAATTTCAACCTTGTCTACATGCGCTACTCCTGCATGCTTTTTCAAGTTACGTTACCTAAACCAAACACTACAGCATGTGGGTAATTGAGTGCAAAGAAGGCTTTTGTACCAGGACCTGATTTGTGTGCAACCCATCTATCAACGTCATAGTTTTTGTAAGCGTCACTTGTCAGACGGATACCAAGCAAACGTTATTGGTGTACTAGGACAATATGTCATCCACAGGGCTTGGTAGGTGTACGTACGATATCCTATCGGACATGGGTACAACAAACGTTCAACTGTATGAGGACCAGGTACGTTTTACAACTTTGAAGCTAATAGTTCATAGATCCTCTACATTGATGCGCGACACGGAGGTTGGGTACGAGCGTCAGTTAAACTGGAGGACGATACGCCTTTTCACGTTCGCTTACCTAGCTTGTATGTACAAGAGATAGAAAGCGAAATGGAGGGAGATAATACTCTGAGGTCGTACCTCATAGATAAAGCCAATCGCGACGAAGGTGTTGGTGTATATATCAGTGGTTTTCAAAGTCGCAAGAGTTTACTGCGAGAAAGATCAGCAGGGAATGTTAGACGTAGACTTTCCAAAACTACATTTGATGAAAAATCAGACACGTCCTCCATTAGTCCTCGCTCTGACGCTTCACTCAGTCCACGTGAACCAATTGATGATCATCTCGAACCACTAGTAGAGGAACCAAAAATTCCAACAGAAAAGATGGCAGAAGCTATTATAACACAACAAGTAGAAAAAGCACTAGAACAACAAATACAGGCGATAGAACAAGAAAATCAAAAAGAGTTCAAAGAGTTTGTTGCTGCCATAAACGGGCAGGATGAGAAAAAAGACACAAAATCACCAATAACTCGCAAGTTCTCTGGTATGGAACTACGACAAAGAAGCGCAACCACAAAGAAAGCATACGTACCTCCTATTCCATTGAACAAAGAGACAAAAATTATTCGCAGACAAAAGACGTTGGATATTCTACATCCACATCAAAAATTGTCACCACATACAGAGTCACCAGAAGAAATTGGAAATGGTTACATAGAAGAAGCTCTACAAGAGAAACCAGAAAGTCGGCCATTAACACCTAAAAAATCACCAAAAGCATACGACGCACTCTCAATGGAGGAAATTATTGGAATGAAATCACCAACTCCAAAAGAACGTTCAAACTCACATCCAGAACCACCAAAACCAGTTTTGGTTCCATTAGAAGAGCCACTTCAAGTACCAGAGTCGCCAAAGAAAAGAACCGCTAGGGCAAGATCATTGGCACCAACAGCAAATGATAATAGGAGGAGTTCGCTGGCGCTTTTTAGTCGCAAATTGAAATCGATTCGAGTTGATGGTATACAAGGTCATCAAGATTTACTACACAAGTTGTCACTACTCAAATTTAACAAGGATGGTGAAGTTGTTACTGTGATTCAAGAACAACAGCAAACAAAGGTTGTTGAAGAATATGTTGATGAGGAGACTAGAGCAAGAAACATCATTGTTTCATCGATCAAAGCACATAATACGCTACGTAAGCTCCGTAGTTATGTTACTTCTGATCCTGGTTTAAGAACCATGAGAACAAGATTGGCAACGATGAAAGAAATTCACTCTACCGAGTTGACATATGTTTTCAATCTCAAGACATTGATTACAGAGTACAAGAATCAGCTACAACGATTGAAGATTCTTACTGATAACGAACTATCGATCATGTTCGGCAATGTTGAACTCATCTATAATATTAATCAACAATTGTTGAACACTATTCACACAGAGTTTATGAAATGGCCAATCTGTAATATTGGTGCAGCGTTCCGTATCATTGCTCCCTTCCTAAAGGTTTGTTTATTTTTCATCGTACTTACACCTTAGACATATACTGACTATATCAATGGTTACGATCTTGGTACACAACTTACTCAAGATTTGCTATTGACCAACAAAAAGTTTGCCGATTTCACAAACTCTGTATACACTCGTCGTAACTTGTCCATTCAATCACTACTAGTGTTACCAGTACAACGTCTACCAAGATATAGATTATTGTTCCAACAACTCATAGAGAAGACAGTTCCTCATCACGTCGATTACAAACAAATTCAATATTGCTTGTCCCTCATCTCTGAATTGACATCATATGTTAACGAAAAGAAGAGAACTTCAGATTTGAGCAGTAGTTTGATTGCACTACAGAAAAAGTTGGACGTTCGATTCAAGACACTACTACAACCATATCGTCATTTCCAAAGAAAAGGAAAACTACACGTCAAGTCGAATCGTAAGATGATTGATGAGAAGAGTTTAGTGTACTTGTTTAGTGATATGATACTCGTACTTCCATGCAGACAAAACACTGGAGATGATGAGGAAGCTTTTGTAGCAAGTCGCGTCGAGGCGATCTTTTTGACATTTGCCAAATTGGAAGTAGTCGATGAAGTCAACTTTAAGATTGAAGCATTCTCACGTACTTCAACATTCAACTTTCAATTCACAACTCATGATGCACAAGCATGTACTGACTGGACAACACTACTAGAGAAACTCATTTCCAATTTGAGAAAAGTCATTCAAGATAGAGGCGTAAGCGTCACTACAGAACAATTAGAACATAAGAGATTGAATTGTGGAAATCGTCTCAAAGTTAGTGAACACAAGTTGAACAAACTCGAAAGTGAAATGACAGATGCCAAAACAGTAGTGTTCAAAATTGATCGCGCTATGAGAGATGCTAAAAATGAAATTGAACGACTAAATACAGTACTAGAATTACAAAAAGAAGAAGAAAAGAAAGCACAAACCGTTTTGGAAAATGTAAAAGAACAACACAAGCTAGTGAAACAAGATGTTATCAAAACAAAACAAAGTTTGGAAGAATTCGATGACAAGATTTTGAACTCTGTATTGAACAATGATGTTGCTGCATTCCGCGAACTATTTGCAGTTGACCCAACGTGCATCGTTCAAGATTTATCCTCATACGCATCACCAGATGAATTTATTAATGTACCTACTAGTGAACCAATTCCAGAAGAAAAGAAGGAAGAACCTGCACCACTAGAACGTCACAGTAGATCTAAAACTATATTATTGGAAATGACAAGAACTGATGATTCTGAAATTAAATTGCCAAGTAATGAAGGTGTTACTGCTACTATGTCAATCGTACCCAAGTTTAGTGGTGGATCATTTAGTAAGAATCAAACAAAATTGCCTAAAAAGGTAACCATGCTTCTACCAGCACCATCACCGGCTCACTTTACTCACAAATATCGTGACAATGATGAGTACAACTCACCAAGAGGTGAATCGCCCACTACATTGCCACCAAAAAAACCAAGACGTATTTTTGTCAAAAGTAAGGACGAAGCAGAGAAGAGTAATCCATATGTCTTGTACGAGAAACAAAAGTTGGAAAAACCGGCACTAGATCAAATTACTAGTAATCAATTTGTGAAGAGTTTGAACAGATTGTATCGATTGAAACCACCAAGGTCACATCATTTACTAGAACAAGAAGCATTAACGTACAAGTATGCTGTAGATAGAGCACGATTTGGATCACATGTTATGGAATCTGAACCAGTACCTGTTGCCGATGAAGATGATATTGATACTGATCTATACTTTGATTATGAAGAGAATGAAGAATATCCTATTATCAAGTTGGAAATGTTACCTAATAATGTAGAATTGTTGAAACAAATGGTTATCAATTTACAAAAACAAATAAAGTAAATTTATGCCGCAAGAATGACGTCGGTGCTTTGTCTGTCGAGATTCAAAATAATTGGTTTCATGAGATGCAAATAGATAGCGATACGATATAATGCGACAATGACTCTCTGTTTGATTTCGTAATACTTGAGCATCATGTTAAATTTAAAGTATTTCCAACCTGATTCTTGTTCTAGTGATTGTGCGGCTACTCGTGCGTTGATAATGTGTCTGTTAACTGGTACACCAAGTTCATGGTTAAGTGCTCTTAGAATACTGTTCGTTCTCATCACAAGTAACATTTCATGAGGCATTTTGTTTAAAATGTTCAAAACACTATCACCAATGTGTTCAAAGTACTGATCCATAAACTGTTGCGCTTCTTCCATCGTATGATGTGATATCATACCAATTTCGGCAGTGTTATAGCTTCGCATAAGAACAATAGCACCATACAGTTCATAGTCATCAATACCGTACTTTTGACAATACTCCTTGACTACTTTGTTATCTTTCAAAATCAATGCTTTCCATAGTTTAGCATAGTTTGTTCGAAACTCGTCATCTAGTTCACGATACAGTCCATGATCTAGAATAACTACTTGTGTACGTTTAGGATTGTTAGGATTAGGTCTAACAAAAATATTTCCTGCGTGTGGATCAGTGTGTAAAAATCCATGTTTGAATGTCATCTCTGCAAAGGCTTCAAAAGTAGTTTGACTTGCATCTTTGACTGATAATCCCATGCGTTCAATTGCATCTACGTCACTGATCTTTACACCATTTATAAACTCCATAGTTAGTATCTGTGAACACGATAACGAATCAACGACTTGTGGTATGTAGACATCTTGTCGATCGCCAAATAGTCTTTTTGCTCGTTTCATGTTTTGTATTTCCAACATAAAGTCCATCTCTCTGTGTAGTGCATCACTGAGTTCAGGTCCAATCCAACTCGAATCGTACTTGGGAAATAGCATAGGTATGAGTGCAAAGATCATATCTCGCGTTATTTTATCACTGTAAAAGTTGAATGTAATTGATGGGTACTGTATCTTTACAGCTACTTGTTTACCATCTACTGTTGCTCGATGTACCTGTGCCAGTGATGCTGCTGCAATTGGTGTAGAGTCAAAATCAGTATATAGTTCCGTAGTAGTTTTGCCAAAGTGTTTGATGAACAAGTACTGTAAATCACTTAGTGGTACAGTTGGTGCCTTGTCTTGAAGTACTAGCATGGTTTGTGTCCACTCTGTTGGTAGAACATTTGTCATAGTGCTGAGGTATTGACCTATTTTAACGTATACACCTCCAAGTCTATGAATAAAATCTAATAGGCGTTCAGCATTTCTCTTGTGAATACGTGATTTCTCATCCTTTGGTAGTGCGTCATAGAAATTTAGTTTGTAGTCGATTCCAATCTGTGCCATCACGATACCAGTTTTCATGAATCGCTTCCCTCCCTCTATTGTCTGTTGTAGTGGTGTAATCAACGTTGGGTGATTTGGATGGTTAACATTACTAATAGGTGTTGACATGTACAACTCGTACAATAATCCAAGACCAATCGCTGAGAGGATAATCTTTCTAATTATTTTTCGTTTTGGTGGTTTGTTTGTTTGTGACGATGGTGTGAAAAAGTGTTTTTCTGGTGCAAATGGTGGGACAGAAACATACTCGTACAGTTTGTCTCCATTTGCGATATTTTCTGCTTCGTTCTTAAATAACTGTGTTATTTTTCTGCTATCTTCTGCGGTTATATCCATGACAACTTTGTCACTTTCTATTGTGCATATTTTGTCAGCTTCGTTAACAGAGTCTCCTTGTTTCACGTGCCACTTGTGGAATGTTACTGCTCCGAGTGAGTCTCCTGGTAACGTAAAATATTTTATCTGTCTAGACGAATAAAACCTTCGCCCGAGTGCGAAGCCTCTGCACAGTCTTGCCTGCATTGTAAGGTATGTTAATTATCTTATTCGAACCAGAATAAAAAAAGATTCATTTTTGTTCTCCCTCTTTTACCTAACGTTAATTAAAACAATATTTTATCAAAATTTTTATTTTAGAGTGAATTTAGAAGTCGATGTACCAATTTACCGTAGTAGCTCTTCAACACGATATCTACTTCTTGTTCATAAAGCTCATGCTCTAGAATACTCTTCATTAGGTTGTCATTTAGTACTGGGGACCAGTTTTCCGAAATAGTTTGCAATCCCTCTACGATATACAACAAATTGAGTTGTAATATCAAACGTTCTCGTCTATGTATCACATTGAACACAGATGCAAACTCATGGTACCATATTGGGAACAAGTGATGAAATTGAACATGTTCAAAATCAGCTTGCTGCGGTGTACCGTCTGTATATTGACTTGGATTGTCCAAAAACCCAAACATTGTCGTGAACATGAACACTAGAGGACCTGAGCCTGCTTCATCAAAGTCTATCAATGTAGCCCTTCCATCCTTTGAAACTATAACATTTCCCATGTGAACATCGTCATGTACAAAGACAATCTTCTCACTAGAGAACAATGGTTCCAATCTTTTTAGTACATACTGCTTCGCTTTTTCAACATGTTCCTTGTTACATAGTTCTAGATCATTGATAATTTTGCAATAAGTATCCAAATCGGCTCGTGTTTTCTCTGCAAATGTGTCGTACTCTATTGACTCAGCAAAACTTTTAACTTTTGTAAATGTTGTTTGTGACATTAGTTTGACTAGTTTCACGACGTCTGTCCAAACTTTTTTTTGGTCCCTAGTGTTCATCTTTGTGATTGTTCCCTGCCACGTAGTTCCCT
>JAESGV010001344.1_pt1 | contig 10324 bp, 10 predicted proteins | sample 9269781 | NCBI WGS metagenome assembly JAESGV01 (sample SAMN15741586, study PRJNA653496) | algae metagenome | isolation source: Tildeniella torsiva UHER 1998/13D and co-occurring heterotrophs from... | place: Slovakia: Slovak Paradise National Park, Hrabusice, Kosice Region | collected 2000-01-01
TAGAAAAATGTGCACACCACTAGACGATCCTACTAAATATCCAAATCTACCTGCACCTTTTGTATGGCGAGTTGAGACTCTGGATGACCTTGTGCGTGAGGTTTGATTCAAACACAACATTGTATTCTTATCAAGTAGGGACAGGCTAGAGAGCGTGATCAAAACGAAGTCGAAAGGTTCTTTCAAGGCCACCAAGAGAACATAGCATGTTCACCTTCGTACTCGATGGCAGGCTAAGTGATCTAGGCAAAAGTGTATAATAGTAAATTAAGCATCTGGTATACATCTAGATAAATAATTTTAGTGATTGCTCAAGTCGTTCCAAATTTTGAGCGTCTTGTGGAGTCCATGATGGGTAGTCATTTTCAATGTATTCTTTTCGGCCTCGTATCCGACTAACAAGCTCATTTCGCGACATACCCACAACATACCAGCCATCTAAAATGGCTCTCCAATCATATACTGTATTTGCAACATACTCGTTTGCTAACGAGCAAAAAGCATGTATAGGGTCAAAAATCGGAGAGTAATGATGACAAGGTGGTTCCCATACAGAAACAGGAATACCGTGTATCACTTGGTCCTCGAAACTAGCAGCAAAGCGACTTGCGTTTTGTACTTGTTCATGATTTGGTGTATCAATAAAATCCTGTACAATATCTAGTGGTGCTAACATGAAAGCCATATATACAAATAACCTAATGATCGAATGATTCATTTCTCTAGCCATAGAAGGTGGAATGCACGCTCTCAGAGAACGAGCATAAATCACAATTATGGTAAGATCTCGCTCAAGTTGAGCTGTTCTTACTCTTCCAGGGTACAGATGTGTATAGATATCAAAAATAGAAGCCAAACTACGAATCACAACTTGACCAAATATTTCATGTCCATATTGTGAGACACAAAAAGTGGAGATGTCATGATGTACACCTAGTAGGTAATAGTACCACATTTGCACTCCGTATGTACACCTAGTATCACTCATGTACGTTCGATACGACTCCCAGTCAGAGAGTTGTACATCTACAAGTATATGAGCATTAATATAGTACATGTGGTGGTCAATGATGTGGTCATGTACTTTTACAAGAACACGTTGAGAGTGCACCTGTACGTTTGACAACCAAGAGTCATGATCCATGATGGTCATTTGGTTCATTGCATAAAGAATAGAGTTATACACGTAATACATTGATATGGGGTCCGAGTACCGTTCTAGCAATGACTCAATATAATAATAGATGTGATGTTTTGCATACTGTATAAACGGCTTTCTCATGCCAATAAACCCTGCTTTGTGCATGTACCCTGCAAAATACGTCAATCTTTCAAAGATTTGTCTAGTGTGCGGTAACACAAATACTTGTTCTCGTAAATACCGATCAAAATTCATATCATCGTCATGATACTGGAACAATGACTGCAAATAACCCTTGATCATCTTGTCATTAATTATACTTGAAAACGCTTTATCAACAAAATCTAGTGACACATTTGCTGTTTGATTAAACTCTTGTATGGTATCCACTAGATTGGTAATCGTGTTTGATCGTCGTTGCAGTAATCTTGGTTGTGATAGTACAGTTTGTAATTGCATTTCAGAACGTCTTCTACCTGATATGAGTATAGATGATGGTGGAGGAGTGTTTGATCTATTTAACGCGCTTGTTTGTTGCCTTCGCTTTCCACTTGGTGTTGGTGGATCTTTTGGTAGAGGCATTTCATTCTCATCGTCGGCAATGTAGGCTAGTGATCGTACGGTATCTTGGAATTGTTGCGCGATATTGTATTGTTGACATATTGATTCCAATGTTGTTGAAGAGTGAATGTTTCTCATAAAGATGTCGGTGTAGCGCAATAGATACAATGTAGAGTACAACTCCTCAATGTATGATGCGGTAAATAGTTCCGATAACATGTACCAATCTTCCTTGATGAGACAAAGACAAGCTGCGGATAAAGCTTCCAACTCTTTCAAATCAATGATTTTGTTATTAAACAGAGCTGGTACCAGTACTTCAACCTCTCTTTCTCGCATATCCACGTACTATTTGTAAGTCATACTTGCATAAAACATACAATGTTCAATAAGGTTTCAGGATCGAGAAAGACATCGAGTATGTGTAGAATACTTCGTCTTTGTTCTCGTCTAGCGTTTGATAGTTGCTCGATAGGCGAAGTTTTACTGATTTCTCCTGCTTGTATCAGATGTTTGATTTCAGTTTTCGCTAGATGCTCACGCAAAATGGTCAACATTGATTTTACGAGCCCTATTTTATCGGTAGCGTTTGGTGAAGTCTCACGTTGTTCTTCACTATCGTACATTGCGAGTGTTCTAACGCGATCTGGTAACTGTTGTTCGATATTCCTCGCGCTACATGTTAACTATGTACAATCGAAGCGTACCAGTGCGCTCCCTGTTCCCATTTTCCGCTATTTATGTGTTGATGCAGCAAATGTAAATCGTTCACGAGATCTTTTTCTCTGTACAACCCGTGTGAGCCTTAGTTATTAATTAAAAAAGAATAATGACACGTACCTGGTCTTTCATTAGATATTTTTTCTAGTACCATGATGTCTTTTCCGTGAATATTTAATATTTCTCTTTCTTTTCTAGTTATTAAGTATTTTGCAAAATAACGCACGCTTCTAGTTTGTTTATGCTCGCTTCAAGCTCGTGTATCAACGTTGATGTGTCGACAAGTGGCTGGCTAAGAAGCTCCGCCAGCTTGTTGTCTTGCATCTTGGTTTACTACTGAAGAAGAAAATAGCCGTTATTTTTTCGCAAGATGTCATTGATTGTTATGACCGATAGCGATAGTTCTTCAGACTCTGATGCGAATGATGATGTTATGGATACGGAAGTGGATGCTCCAAAGCCAGTTTATGAAGAACCAGTAGAAATTCCTGTTATGAAGGTACGAATATATACAACCGTTTAAATTATTTTAAAGAGACAGAAGATAAACTGGCGTGACGAAAGAACATTGTGGACGCTATCACAAAACACACTTTCAAAAGAACTGCGGAGAAGACATAAAGCATCGAAAGGCGAAAAGTACGCATATATGGCACGATTATCTAATACTTAACAGACCAGACCTAATAGCGCGTATTCTGCAAGTCGATATAACACAGTTGAATAGAAAGTTCGAACTTGAGGCTTCAGAGCTGCCAGAACTAAACGATTCAGATGTAGAGTTTATGTCTGCATCAAAAGCGTTCCCTAAGAAAGACTATGACGAACAAGTATTTATTTTTGACATAAACTAACACACTAGGACCCAACAACGTGGCGTGCAAATGATCTCCGTGAAAAGTTACGAGTTTTAGGATTATCAACCGTTGGAAAAAAGGACCAACTTGTAAATCGATACATCACACGAAAAGACGAATACGCGCACAAACGAAAAGCAGATGCGCACATAGGACGACCCAAAAAGAAAGTTAAAAAACGGAAAAAAGATCCATATTTTCTCGACGGTGCTATTGGTAGTTCTGACGAAGCTCAAATCGACTATCGTGCACTCATATTCCCAAAACCAAGACAATTACCCATTGTTACTATTCCACAACCTACAACGATACTGGAACTTACACCAGAACAGTTGGCTGTCAGTTCATCATCTTCATATCACTACTTTCATGCTGATCCATTCGAACATATAGACGATGAAAAAGAGAAAGAAAAAGAAGATGAAGACGATTCTACACTAAGCAAGGTTATTCAGGATCACACTTCAAGCATTGAAGAATTGACTATTATTGAATCTATGGGAGAAGAAGTTATTGAGCAAGTGGTTCCAACGTTGGAGAGTCCAAAACGGAAACGTGGCAGACCAAAACGAAATTCCGACCCTTCGCTGTATTCTTCAAAACGAATTTCGAACATTGCAAAAGTACAAGAATGCGTTGCACTGAAGAGAATCATTATCACATCGCATGCTGTTAAAGGGATAGAACCACTGACAACATTACAACATTTGGAACAGATATGGTTCTCACGGAATCTCATAACGCAACTACCCAAATCCATGGGATCATTAGCCAACTGTTGTAGAGTAGTGGATTTATCATTTAATAATATTACTGATATTTCACCATTGAAAGAATTAACACTACTCACATACCTAAATTTGAGTTTTAACAAGAATATACAAGATATATCATCACTAGCAACACTAGAACACTTGGAAGAACTAGATTTGAGTGGTAACTCTATTAATGATGAATCACTAGCCAAGTTTGATGAGTTTGCATGTAACCCAAAACTACGCACTTTGAAAGCAAACCTTAATGAGATAACAACTGTGAAACCGTTAGCAAAACTTGTTAATTTGAAAGAATTGTCAATGAATTGTAACAAGATACAGGATATATCACCGTTACTAGAAATGATACGTGTTAGAGAAGTTGACTTGCAAGACAATTTACCTTTATTGACAACTCTTGCAACTGTTACAGAAGTTGCGAATGCAATGACAGCAGATCCGGCAGTAGTAGAAATGGGTAAAAAGAATGCAGAAGTAATCCAAACACTACGGTTCGCCCATGTAAGAATAGCAGTGTAAAATAAAATACAAATTTAAAATTAAAGAGGTGGACCATTTGAATTGGGAAGCTAAAGTAATGCAGCAGAACAGGAAAGTAATAGAATATTATGTATTACTGGAAGCATTTAAAACTCGTCAATTGCATCACCTTCGTCTTCATCGTCGTCATCTGTACGTTCGAGCTCTTCTGCCAACTCCTCTTGTCTCTTTCTTCTCTCTTCTGCTTCCAAAAGTTGTTGTTTTTGTTTGTTGGCATCTGGTGGGAAACGCATAGCCTTGACTGCTTCATCGTGAGTCTGTAAGCACAATGTAATTCTCTTGTGGAAGGCATCAGATGGCTCAGTAGTAGAATACACATCAACAGTCTCCTTGGACTTGATGAAACCACCCTTGTGGTCAATAGTGGCATCAATGATACCATCACGAATAGCCTTGGCTACAATGCATTCTACATCTTCGACATTGTCAAAATGCAACTTTTGAGAAATGTCAGAGAATGAGATACGACTGTAACTTAATGAGATCTTCTTGAGACCAGTACGAATGACATTTTGACGAATACGTTGGATTAATGTATAAGTCTTATCACGCTTGTATACATCAGCGTACTTTTCTACGGTATCACGGAACTTGAGTAACTCTCCAACACGCACTTGCTTGGTTAACTCAAAGTATGGCTTGAGAGCAGCACGTAGTTGAGGTTGAGTGAAAACGTTTCTTTCTGGAATTTCTCCCATCAACAATTGTACGATGATTGCGAGTTTGTACGCAGCAACTCGGAATCCCTTGGCACTAGAGGTTGGTGCTTTTCTGATGGCGGTCATCAAGCAGTTGTATGCGTCAGAATAGTCGAGTTGGATGCTCTTTATCCTTCCCTTGTAGTAATAGTAACGTGCGAGTTGACTGTTTGATTTGAAATCAACTGGAGTCTTGGTGAGCAATTTGCTTGCTTGTTCAACCAAGTTGTCAGCCAAATAGTTTCTCAGTAACAAATTGATCAAAACGGCTTGGCCAATGTTATCATGACGCAAACTTGCAGTTCTTAGTGAAGTCAATAGGTTACCACGGATGGCAGATGAAGCTTGTCCATTGAGTTCGTAACTGCGAGCATAGTAAAAGTAAGCCTTGGATGCCAAAACGTTCATAGTTCTACGGTTGAACTCTTGAGCGACATTGATGAGATCAGAGGCAGCAACTTGTGCTTCTGCGTATTGTTTGTTGTCGATCAATACGACCACTACCAACAGTTGCAATAGCACTTCAACTTCTGGGAACAATTGTTTGCTTTGTGCTGATGGTGTAACTTCTTTTGGTTGCTCATCAACGTCCATATCGTTTTGTGCTTTTTCCAAATATTTAAATAGTTTATCTGCGACTTGTTTGTGCGATTCATGTTGAAGAGCAACTTTGATGAGGTGCGTGAGTACTGGTCTAGTAATCTTGCGACGAAGACCAAACGTTTGACGAACAGCTCTATTCATCAGGCGATCATCGTTTTGACGAACGGCGCGTTGTACTAACTGTATGTTACTAATTAAATCTAGTCTATTAGAGCTACTATTCCAAAATACAAACCTGAAATCAGTAATTGATGCGCTTCTTTCTTTTGTTTGGCTAGTTTCTCCTCTTCAGTTTCTTCTTTTTCTCCCATTACGACATCATCGTCTTTTTTCTCTGCGACCTTTGATTCCTCTTTCTTCGTCATGTTGCAGTTTTTTTTGTTGTAATTTGATCTTGTCCTGATTGACCGCAATTAATTCTATTTTTGACATTGTTACAAACAAACATGTTTGAGCTTGGTTTAGCTAGGAACACGAATGTTTCGTGATTAACTCGATGCATAATGAGACGAAGTACGATAACGCTACTATCGTGTTTAAATCAATTTTTATTTCGTCCAATTGTTGCAGCTAATGCTCTCTTACGGACAACAACAAGCTTCGTTATGCAGAGAACTGAGCTTACCACATGATTTGTAAACCAACTGTCACACTTGTCAAACAAAACATGAACACTAAATCGTTCCTCTCGAAGCTTGTGCACGGATTGCACTCTGTTAGTGGCTCCGAAGATGAATATGAAATAGCTGAAAGACAAGAGGCACAGGAAACATATGAAATTCTGCGTTATAACAACTATCCACCACCTATTATTCCAACCACTGCACCGGTCTATGTGAAGACAGTTAAATCAACATCGACAGTGGAAGAGCAAGCATTTACTCCCGATATTGACGTAACAGAGGATAATTTTAGTTTGGTTTTTGCACGAGGCGAATACTTTGGCAACAGACAGCCACACTTTACACCTGTGGCATTTCAAGAGCCCGAACTAATGCATGATATTGAAACTCTTACTGTTTGGCAGCAAAACACAACCGATACCTGTGTATTCTTAGCTGTGTATGTTTGTAGAGTTTGATTAATTTCGTAGACTAAAAAGTGGAGCACAACAATTGTTATTCGTTAATTCAAAACAGGGAAAAGTTAGACAGATCGATATTCGAATAACACAAAAGTATAATATCGTGCAGGCTACCGGAATATACAGCACAATTTACATTCTAGATAGTACGTTTTCGACAATTTTAACAATTAAACAGCAAATAATGTGATTAGTTTCGGTAAACTAGAAGATATAGCGACAGTACGCGATACTCCAGTTCCATTGGAAGAGGAGAAATTTCATGGGAGAATTAAGAGGTTTGGTGCGAGCGTTCAAAATCTATACGTTCTGTCAGGTACGTTAAATGACCTTGAAACTAATCAACAAGACAATGGAGAATTATACCAAAATTTTGAACTAGTAACAGATGGTGTAACAGACGTATGGATAGGTGATCACTTCTATGTTATTCTTAGTACGTTCTTCATGTACATTCTAACGATAAAGAAAATCGAGAATATCTATTTGTCATTTGTAGGGCAGGAATCGCATATGCACGTGCACTACAAGTTCCCAACGAAATAATACAAACGATTCGTTGTGCGAAATATGTATACCTAGTTACCGATTCGCAAAAAATTTTCATCTACAATCAACGAGATTTTATAGAAATTAAAAAACTAGAAGAGTTACGAGTACGCGAAGTCTTTCTAACGGATGACGATGTTATAATACAATTAGAAAATGGAAAATTATATGCTAGAGAAAAGAACAATCGATTGATTGGGGCTAGAGACAGTGATACACTAGTGCTGTTAGCAATGGATATTTTGAAAAAGGGTCTAGGCTTTAATAAGGTAACGTTTGAGGGAATCGGATGCAATGCAAGTACGACATACATGTTACTGCAAAAGAGACCATGGGTCATGGATGTCATGAGTAGACTACGAGAGTGTGATTACTTGGACTTGGTAATTATCTCTACGATAAAGGTTTAGTAGTGAACAAGTAGATTATACAACGAGTATCCAGTATTGTCTACAAGACTCTTATGGAGACTGAACCTACGAGGCAGTTAAAATTGGCAATAAATTTATACTAGTTACACAGCAACAGATGAAACAAAGAGAGGCCTACGTACTCCTTCGTTGTTGCAATCGCTGTTAATCGTTCTAATAACTTGTCGTTCTTCCACATCCCAAATCTTCATGTCCTTGATACTAAGACTTGCAATAGCGTTACTACCAATGTTTACAAGTTTGTGCAATCCGACATGATCTCCAATACAGGCTACTCTACCTTCTGACACTTCCCAAAGCATTATACTTCCATCGCTTCCAAATACGATTACGTTTTCTGACAAAGTAGTAAGTGCAGTCACAGGTGTATGAGTTCCAATGTTGTTGAGGAAATTCAAGGTCTCTCCTGTTTGAATGTTCCATACTCTGATGCTATGATCTTGTGATCCACTAACAATCTTAGTGCTGCTCAATTTCATCAACGAGAGGACTGCTGCCTTGTGACCTTCTAGTTTGGTGCTGTTTCCTTCTTCGATCTTCCAAACGTGTATAAGAGCGTCTTGACTACCACTAACAAGAGTATCTTGATCCATCAACAATAGACTCCATACGATACCGGAGTGTTTAGCTAACGTAGTGATGGCTTGACCTGTAGAGACATGGAAGAAACGAATGTATCCATCTTCGCTGCCAGTGATGATGATTCCATAATTGTATGCTATCACTACTCGACAGACATACGGTACGATCCAACATTGCATGAAGCCGTTCGTATGATTCCAAATACTAATGGTACCGTTGACACTAACAGAAACGATCATTGAGTTACTGAGGTTCGCGATCGAAGTGATGTTAGATGCGAAACATTGTACGTGATTGACTACCTTTCCGTGGGTGTTGTAGATGGTCATAGTATCCAAACCTCCGACTGCGATACTCATGGTGCTCAACGAAGTGAAGTGCTTATACATCTTCTCTACACCAAAGAACTCAACATCTGCAGCTAGTGCCTTCTTCTCTTCGCTATCTAGTAGCTTGATGCGATGCATGACTCCGTAACCTTCCAAGTGATCGAGAATGATTTTAAAGTTCTTGCTGGTTGGCTTGTGATCAATAGTCAACGAATCTTCTTGGTTCTTCAATCGGGCAGCGAAAAACTTGGACTTGGACAAGATCTTGCGAGTTGTGTTAAACTTTGATCCACCTAGGTCGAGTACGAACGAGTTACGTGAATTTTTGTTGATGTCGTGGAGTCTTCTGTAACCTTTGAACTCTTCTCTTGTCGCATTCAATTCTTTTGTCAATGCAATCAATTTCTTTTCATTTTCCAAATCTCTTTTGAATACATGCTGCCAATTGGCTTCTACTTGATCAGAATTTGTAGATGCTGTTAATCCATTTGGTGACTTCGACTTGTTATTTTCATCGTTCTTTGACGCTGCATTGTCTAGTTTCGTTCTCTTTGCGTCGCGATCGACGAATACATGACTGTCCAAGTGTGAGCGCAGTAATATGTTCTTCTTCATGTTTGGAAACAAAGTTGACCAGAAATGCAAATCAGGCTTCAAACTTGTTTATTGTCTCACAAGCCCATAATCTCGTTCTTTTTCTTGGTAAACTCTTCTTCAGTAAGGATACCTGCATTCTTTAATTCTGCCAACTTTTTCAACAATTCCAAATCATTTGTAGTTAATTGTTTTGATTCTTTCTTGACTGGTACGCTCACTGGTAGTGGTGCCTTCATTAGTGAAGCGCTCTCATCAGTGTGACTTTGATGTACAACAATTTGGTTACCATCTGTACCAACAGTTACGTAGCATCCATCACGAGTCAAGTTTAGTTTCTGTTGGTGGTCTCTAGGATTCAACTTGGGTGCCTTGACAGTTAATACAATTTCATGTTCTGGATCGTTCATAGCGTTACTGCGTTTTGATTTTGGTACTTGACCACGTAGTGTTCCAGTTTGGTTTGGTCTCATATCTTCTACTGCGTGATAAGCAGCGTTATCATTGATAAGAATTTCAAAGGGTTGTTCAGCACTTGCTGGAATACCTGCAAAAGATACAAAAATGTCAGTAACTCCTTGTGGTCGTTGTAGTGTAGAAATCTCTGGTTGTTCAGTGGGTAGGAAATCACTCGAGTCTTGTTGTTTGATGATCAAATTCTGATCACCTTCTGTTGTTGACAAACCAATGAATACGAATGAACCATCTCTTGACAAATTGAATTCTTGATCGGTGCTAATTCCAACTGATGGAATTTTGATTGTCAAAGTAACGACCAAATCTCCACCACTCAAGTTTGGAATGTTTCCAGTAACACAAATTTGTTTCATGGCTGGAATTTCTTCCGTAGTTGTGTACA